>OLYI01000005.1_pt1 | contig 137707 bp, 108 predicted proteins | sample 1644251 | NCBI WGS metagenome assembly OLYI01 (sample SAMEA103958140, study PRJEB25191) | human gut metagenome | biome: human-associated habitat [ENVO:00009003]; feature: intestine environment [ENVO:2100002]; material: feces | place: Germany | collected 2013/2015 | reverse complement strand
CAAGCATCGATTACAATCGTGATGCGCCCACTACTCGATTATTCTTCAAGAAAGTGCAAAACAAGATGCACTATGCCGTGCATGGCCATACTGCCGCTGAACTGATAATTAACCGGGCTAATGCTGAAAAGGAGCATATGGGACTCACAACATGGGAGAATGCTCCAAACGGGAAGATTGTCAAGCCGGATGTCAGCATCGCCAAAAATTATCTAAAAGAGAGTGAGCTGGAGGATATGGGACGAATTGTCAACTCATTCCTTGACTTGGCGGAGGATATGGCAAAGCGTCATATTCCTATGACAATGGAGGATTGGGCTAAGCGCATTGATAAGTTCCTTGATCTTACCGACCGTCCCGTTCTGACTGATGCCGGCCATGTATCAGCCGAACAAGCCAAGGAATACGCTGAAACTGAGTTTGAGAAATATCGCGTCATTCAAGACAAACTCTTCCAGTCTGACTTCGACCGCTTTAACGACAATAATCTTATTCCTTTAGACATCGAATAAACTCATAAAGAATTTTGAGATGAAAGCATTGACATATACCGCGCCGGGACGGTTTGAGCTGATTGTGAAACCGAAGCCGGAAGTTTTGAATCCGAAGGATGCCGTGGTGAGGGTTACTCTTTCGAGCATCTGCTCGTCGGACTTGCATATTCTGCATGGGGCTGTGCCTCAGGCTGAGGTCGGCATTACTGTGGGGCATGAGTTAGTTGGTGTCGTTGAGGCAGTCGGCTCGGAAGTCTCCAAGGTCAAACCGGGCGACAGGGTTGCGGTGAATGTTGAGACGTTCTGTGGCGAGTGCTTCTACTGCCAGCGAGGATATGTGAACAACTGCACCTCTGGCGGCTGGATGTTGGGATGTCGTATTGACGGTGGTCAGGCGGAATATGTGCGTGTGCCTTACGCCGACAATGGATTGACTCCGATTCCCGACAACGTGAGCGATGAACAGGCTCTCTTTGTAGGCGACATTCTCGCCACTGGCTATTGGGCTGCCAAAATTTCCGAAATTTTCGAGGAAGATACCGTGCTGATTATTGGTGCAGGACCGACCGGTTTATGCACGCTGGAATGTGTGCAGCTGTATCAGCCACATAAGATAGTCGTTTGCGAGTCTGACAAGAGCCGGCGACATTTCGTGCGCCGGCATTATCCGAATGTCAAGGTATTAGAGCCGACAAAATGCCTTGATTTTCTCAAATCGATTACTAATGGTCGTGGCGCCGACCGTGTCATTGAGGTTGCCGGAGGCGAGGACACCTTTGAACTGGCATGGCGTTGTGCCCGACCGAATGCCATCGTCACGATTGTCGCTCTCTACGAGAAGGAGCAGATTTTGCCGCTGCCGTGGATGTATGGCAAGAACCTGACTTTCAAGACCGGCGGCGTCGATGCCTGCGACTGCGACAAAATCATGCAACTTATTTCCGAAGGCAGGATTGACACCACCCATCTGATAAGCCACCGCTACCCTCTCAGCCGCATTCAAGAAGCCTACGATTTGTTCGCCAACCGCACTGACAACGTCATCAAAACCGCCATCTATCCCGATTAAAGAGCATAACCGGTAACTTTATAAACAGGGAAAACAACGGCGTCTCGTATGCGAACAAGACGCCGTTGTTAAGGTTGATGCTTATACCGATTCCAGCTGCTCGCGGATTACCCTCTCGGTCTCGCGCTTGGAATCGACACGGCTGTATCGTTCGCCGGAACACATAGGGCAACTGCAAGGTTGCCCAGTGGTTCTATACACCTGATACCATTTCACCGTCCGGAGTTCTTTCCACGTTTCAGCTTCACGTACTTCTCCGGTTGAGGTGTCTTCGACGTATGCCGTTGAAAATGCTCTGAAGATGATGCATAACCGATTACGCCACACGCGTTTTTTCTGAATGCGTCGCCACGCACGAGTTGATGTTCTGTCCATCGTCACGTTCAATTATTGGTTTCGGGAACGTGATGATAATAGACAGATACTCTTTATTGATATTCATAAGTGTAGCTTTTATAATGATAGAACAGCAATAAGCATGCCAAAATCCATTGCGTTAGATTTCTATTATGGCATCCCGGCGGAAGCTGCTTTGCTCGCCATGAAAGGTATAACCAAGCTGATTGCAGATACACCGGGTATTGCCGATGGTTTTGTTTATGTTTCGGTGTGAATGACCGTATATCCAGTAGTCGATACGGCTGCTGGCTATGAAGTCGCCGAGTTCAGATGTGAAAGCTCCGTTAATCGGACTCCCCTTGAACTCATCTGACATAAGTTCAAACGATGGCACATGGTGGTGGCGACTATGATATGTCTGGCCTTACTCTCCACCACACTTCTCTCAATGAACTCACGACAACGTTCATGCTCCTGGTTGAAACGCTGAGCCGAAAGACGGAACTGTCCATTGCGTATGCGGTGGAAGTCAGTCACTCCGCGTTCGGTCTGGTACTCATCCCACGGATGAATCATCGCCCAAAGCGTTGAAGCGATAAGGTGGATGTCCGGAGCCAACGGAATTACACCGTTATAGCAGGCTTTTACATTCGGACGTATTTCAAGTTGCCAGCCTTCGTGGAGGTCGTTGATGTCAAAGCTTTTGTATAGCTCATGGTTCCCGGGAATTACGATAGTCTGCCGGAACGACTCTGCACACCAGTCCCAGAAGGGATGTCGCCCATAGTTGTCATCACCGAGATAGCCGATGTCACCGGCCAATATCAGAACATCACCGACAGCTATCAGTGGATTCTCTTTCAGCCAACGGCTGTTTTCATGAAACTCCAGATGGAGGTCAGATGCATATTGTATTTTCATAACTGTTTCTCATTTAGAAGTGTTAAGCGAGAGGACTTACCTTCTCAAGCTTATTCCATTTTGTGTTTGCGATTATTTTCTTGATGACTTTCTTGTCTACTTCGTAAGCATAAGGGCGTTTCATCTGGCTACCAATATCATCGCCCTGCATATATCGGTACGCATAAGGGGTAATCTCAACGTAGTCAGTCTCCTTCAAGATTCCGAGAATATGATCGATTTCTCCCAATTCAACAGAGATTCCGGCATCAGACAATCCTACGACAGCCCGGAAGCAATCATCAAGATTCCAATAACTACCGGTGCCGACATAAAAATGCCATTGGCCATCGGTATATGTTGGGTACAAGTGAACTCTCGCATACACTACATCAAAACCGTGATAAGGTGAGACATCGTTCTTCCATCTTCTGAAATCATCCTCAGAATCAAGATTATACACCTTAATCTCATATCCTTTACTTGAATGCTGGAAGACTTCAATATCATTTCCCGACATCTTGCCATATACAGCTTCATATGCTATGCGCCAATAGTGCATATAGCATCTGAGAGTCATCTCGGAAAACTGCGTAGGCTCGAACTGATTCTCGTACAGGTTGATTACTCGAGGTATATCTATCCCATCATAGCGATTGTCAGGAATCAAAGAGTTCAGGACCGACCTCTTTATCAACCCTTCTCTCCGGTAGTAACTCAAATATTTCTCAACATACGAATTATATTGTTCGGACGCAGACAAGATATTGTCAACGAGTCCTACAACATACTTCTCGACTTTTGAGAATATTCCAACGAGTTCATCCTCATAGAAACAATGGTGGGAATTACAATCTTCCTTGTCACAGAATACATGATGGTCATAAGTGTCTCCGGTGATATAGAGATAATGGCGATCTTTATAGGTTGATACCGACAAGCGATACCATTCCCATCCTTTGCCCCTGACCTCAAACCAAAGACTTCTCCTTTCATCATCGCCCATAGGAGCCAGACGACTCATCGCTCCGTGTATTCTGCGGATGATATCAGCACAAGTCCCTGATACAACAGTCACTTCAAGACCGCGACTGTCAGGAAAGTACTGAATGTCTGACTGAGTCAGAGCATTCTGGCGATATATTTTCTTTTGATCATTCAACTTCATTTTTTCGAGTGAGTTATGCGTCTTACGGCGCGGTTATGGAAATGTGTGTCCGCAGCTGATCGCGATGAAGAAGGTTATATCGGTGAGGACACAAAAAACGACTGTCGGGAAGCTTGGTAAGGACTTTCCGACAGTCGTTATATCTCAGTAGTCTGTATTTGTAGACTAACTTATGTCAGTTGGGTTACTGAAACAAAACGGTCGGACAGCTCTGCGATATGATGTGCCTGATGTTGACGGGAGCTGAACATACGTATTTCGTTCAAAGCTTTTTAAGCTCTGAATACCTTTGCTGATTAGTATGTTACAATGCTGTCTTGCCATTTGTTTCGTTTTAATTGGGCGCAAAGTTGACACTTTTTCACAAATCCACCAAATTTATTTTCTCAGCAGCCTAAAAGTCCTATATATCATACTTCATTCAGCCAATTTCAAAGCTCATAATGATATAGCAGCCAAAAGTACGATTTGTCATACTTCTATTTGGTGGTTTCAGAAATTCTCATTATTTTTGTGTGAAAGTTTATTATGTCAGACTATGGAACTGATGGATATAATGAAACAGCGTAGGGAAACACTCTCCCTTACCCAGCAGGATCTTGCAGAAATGTCGCAAGTGGGTCTTGCTACAATCAAGGATATTGAGCGTGGCAAGGGTAATCCTGCACTTAGCACTGTGAAGAAAATTCTTGATGTTCTTGGCATTGAGATTGAATATCGTATAAGGCAGACCGTATGAAACAGCTTGAGGTATATTTCAATAATACAAAGGCGGGTATATTGACGGAGCAGCATCCGGGAATCGGATATTCTTTCCAGTATTGTGAAGATTATCTTGATTCTCCGATGCCCCCTATTTCTGCAACATTACCCAAAAGAACCGATGCTTATTGTTCTGAACACTTGTTCCCTTTCTTCTCAAATATGATTCCGGAGGGAGCAAATCGTCGTGTGATTTGCCGTTCGTTGAAAATTGATGAACAAGATTTTTTCGGACTGCTTGAGGCGATGGCCGACAGGGATTTTATAGGAGCCGTTAATGTAAGGAGGATTACCGATGATTGAAATAAAGAACTGTCCTTCTTCTCTTGTGGAAGGATTTGACACTTATAGCCCGAAGTCTGCCAAATTACTATATGGTAAAACAAAAGTGAATCCAATACTTAGATTTGACATTGACGAGTTTCGAAATGTCGGTGAGATTGCGGATGCCATGCACCGCATATCGGTTTCAGGTGTTCAGGAAAAATTTCCGGCCATTATAAATGCAGAAGCAATCAATATAGCTGGCGACAATGAGCGTTCGACACATATATTGAAACCTGCACCGTGGGACAAGACCTTTCGTGACCGCAAGATGATACCATCCAACGAGCATCTTACGATGCAGATTGCCTCACAAGTTTACGGAATACAGACCGCAGCTAATGGTCTATGTTTTACGTCCAAAGGACATCCGGTATATATCACCCGCCGTTTCGACATTCTCCCCGACGGGTCAAAACTACCGATGGAGGATTTCGCTTCGATAATAGGCAAAAATGAACAGACTGCCGGACTCCAGTTCAAATATAACGGATGCTACGAAGATATAGCCAAAGCGATAAGAGCAAATGTCGCCGCGTGGATGGTGGATATGGAGAGATTCTTTGAACTTGTGGTTTTCAATTATATCTATGCCAACGGTGACGCACATCTGAAGAATTTCTCTCTTATTCTTGATGGACAGGATTACCGCCTGGCACCGGCTTACGACCTCATCAATACCAGCCTACATGTCAATGGCGATGATTTCGGTCTTGACGGTGGACTGTCATCTGATATAGAAAAGAGCGACGTTTACTACAGGACCGGCCATCCCTGCCGTCTGGATTTTGAGAGATTCGGCTACAAAATCGGCTTGGTGAAAAAACGTATAGACAGAATCTTAAACAAATATATCGGATTCCCTGAAGAAGCAAAGCGACTTGTTGACCACAGTTTTTTAACCGAAAAACTGAAACGCAATTATGTCCGCATCGTAAGCGAGCGCATAAGTCGCTTCAATAGGGTTTCCGAATAAATTCACTTTAATTGAACCAAAATGTCAAAAGCAAAATTAAAGAAACATCTGTCCGCTCTTTCAAAAGAACAGGTGGTTGATATTATGCTCCAGTTGTATGATGCAAGCAAGGAAGCTAATTCTTGGCTTGAGTTCTATCTTGAACCTAATAGCGACGCCGAGCTTGAAAAGTACAAGAAAGCAATCCGCAGCCAGTTCTATGGACGGAATGACTGGCCCAAAGATCCAAGTTTCAGAGAATGCAATAAACTGATAACCTCGTTCCAGAAGCTCATACCTGACCCTAATGCTATTGCAGATCTGATGCTATATTATGTTGAGCAAGGGTGTAGCCTTACCGCGCAATACGGTGATTACGATGATTCGTTTTATACCGCTCTTGAGAACAATTTCAATAAAGCGGTCAAATTCATATCTTCCAATGGGCTAATGTCAGAATACTCGCCACGCATGAAAAAGATGATTGAGTCTGTGGAATGTTGTGGATATGGCTTTCCGGATACATTGTGGAACATCTACTACGAATACGCAGAGGATTGATAAATTCTTTTTAACGCTTGGATTCTTCAGTTGAGTAAAACAAGTATTACACTTTTTCAAACGAATAACCGAGGGGGTGCTACACTTTTTCAAACGAATCCGCGACTGATTTTTCTCATCGGATTATTGCCGGAAATAACTATCTTTGCAGATTTATCAAATCCGCAAAGACAATGAATCAGGAAGAAATTATGGAGCTTGCCATTCAGAACCGAGAGAAAGCCCGGTCGGTTCTGAATGAATCGGGCATTGCCGACGTGTGGCGCGAAGCAGGATGTCGGGTCAACATCGTCGGCTCATTGCGAATGGGGCTTTTGGCCGCTCACCGCGATGTCGATCTCCATGTCTATTCCAAAGGTATAACCATAGAAAGCAGCTTCGCGACAGCCGCGAAGATCGCCGTAAACCCGAACGTCGTCGAAACTAAGTGTATCAATGGATTGCATACCGACGAACATTGTGTCGCGTGGCATTTTCTCTATCGTTATGGCGGTGAGCTCTGGCAGTTCGACGTTATTCATATCGAAGAGCAGACCCGCTACGACGGCTTCTTTGAAAAGATGGCCGACCGCATCGTTGAAGTTATGACGCCGGAGCAGCGCGACACGATTCTGCGGCTGAAATTCGAGGCCCCCGCCGACGCCGACTGGCATGGTGTCGAATACTACGAGGCCGTTATCGCCGATGGAATAGCCGATTTGTCAGGCTTGACGCGCTGGATCGAAGTCCACAGAAAAAAGCCTCCTTACTATTGGATTCCCTGAAACTCGTCTACGTATTTCTCGGTCTTAGTTTTGTCTTGCAGACGCATGTTGGCGGCGGTGGGTCATGATTTTCGCCATGTTCTGCTGTGCCCATTCGGTCAACTGCATTATAAGAGGAATCAGCGACCGGCCCGTATCGGTCAGCGAGTATTCGACTTTTGGCGGAACCTGGGCATAGACCTTGCGGTCGATGAGGGCGTCGGCCTCGAGGGTCTTGAGCGTTGAGGATAGAACGCGCGTTGAGATGTCGGGAATCTGACGCCCGAGTTCGTTGAATCTGACCGTGCCGTTGCTGTTTATGACGAGCAACACCAGCAGCGACCATTTGTCGCCGAAGCGGGCCACTACATTGCGGATCGGGCATATTTCGATGATGGAGTTCTGAGTCGCTTTCATTCCTACACTGCTTTACTTCGCAAAGTTACTGACAAATCCGGTTATATCCAATAAACCGCAAATTATGTCTGAGGCTTAACTGCTCAAGCGCAGCTATGATGCCCTGAAATTTTTTTCAAAAAAATTTCAGCCGCAATTCGCTGATTTTCTGCAAAAGTTACCCGGAGGTTACTATGCGACGAAAAAGTAACTTCTTGACAGCGCGTCGTTTGTGCAGTAACTTTGCAGCGGAAATCTAACCAGTATCAAAGATTATGAAACAGATTCAGACAATCGAAAAAGGCGCTAATTTCAACGCAGCTGACTTCGGCCGACTCGCCGACATCAAAGACTATGTTCTCGAACTTGGGCCCGACGTTAAAATTCCCGGAAAGGTTTTCGGCGGACAGGCCGTCGGTGCTACCGGCGGTGACTTCTCCTTTCAGGTGTTCGGGCCCGGCCGGGAAACCGGATTCCTCCACACCCACAAGACCCATGAAGAGCTCTACTTCTTCCTTTCGGGAAAAGGCGAATTCCAGGTCGACGGGCGCGTTTTCCCCGTCGGTGAAGGAAGCGTCGTCCGTGTCGCTCCCGAGGGCCGACGCTCCGTGCGAAACAACGGCAGCGAGCCGTTGGTGATGCTCTGTGTCCAGTATCGCGGCAACACCTTCACAGCTGACGATGCCGCCGACGGGAACATTCTCCCTGAACCGGTCAGGTGGTAATCGCCGTATTGGAAATCTCAGTTGAGCGGTCATCGGCCTCAATGCCGATGACCGCGCCCGTTGTTTGCCGGCAGTGAACAAAAAAAGCGGTTATTCGCTTTTTATTATAGCAAACTCATTCAAGATGGATATAAAAACAATCTACAGCCGGTTCTCCTGTTGGGCCGCGATTCAGCCCGACGCCCCGGCGGTGAGGGAAGACGGCCGTTCGGCGACATATCGCGATCTCGGCTATCGACTGCCCGACGGAAACATAGCCTTCCTTCGCCGCAAAGACCGTCAGGTCATGATTCTCGGCAAGCGTGTCGAGCCCGAAGAGGTCGAGAATGTTCTCAATGAGTCGCCCTGCGTGGAGCGCGGCGTTGTCCGAGCCTTCAATGATGAGCAGGGCCTTCCCTATCTGACAGCCTATTTCGTGCCCTCCCGTAAGAACTGTCAGCTGAGCCGTATCAGGCAGTTCCTTCGTTCCCGGTTGGCTGATTTCATGGTGCCCGAGTTTTTTGTCAGGATGGATGAGATTCCGCTCACGGCGCGAGGCAAGGTCAACGAGCGCGCTTTGCCGGTAGTTATGAAAGAAGGGAGGCTGTGATGAATGTAACAATAAAAGAGATTACCGCATTGCCTACTCTGATGAGGTGGCGTGAAGAGGTCATAGAGAGCGTTTTCGGCGAAAAGCCTTCGAAGAGACTGCTTGTCGCCAACCGTCAGTATTACCGTTGCCACATTGCCGATGGGTCGCATATTGCAGTCGTAGCCGAGACAGATGATGGCTGTGGCGTCGGATGCGGAGCTATCTGTCTGACCGACGAATTGCCTTCTCCCGACAACCCCTCGGGACACTGTGCCTACCTGATGAACATATATGTCCGTCAGGAATACCGCCGTCGGGGAGTGGCCCGTTCTATCGTGGAGCGCCTCGTCGCGAAAGCGCGTGAACTGGGCTGCGATAAGATATATCTTGAAACAACCGACGCCGGTCGTCCGTTATATAAAAGTATCGGGTTTGAAGAACTGCCCGGAATAATGAAATATGCCGACATTCACGATCGCGAATCTTAATATCAGAACTGTCCCCGGATCGCCCGACAGGATATGCTATCTCCTTTATCCGTTCGACCGGCTCGAGGAATGGATAGAGCGGGCCGCCCCGGAATTCGGCGTGTCGATAGCCGTTGTGACCGGCATGGACTGGGACAACGATCTCACTCCATGGCCTGCCAAAGGGCAGCCGCCCGGCTCGCCCGATTTCAGGGGAAATGCCGTGGAGTTCCTTTCGGTTCTCGTTTCCGAAGTGGTTCCCGAGGTCGAACGCCGGATGAATCTGGGTGCCGCTGTCGAGCGTACTCTGGCCGGAGTATCCCTGTCAGGGCTGTTCACGCTCTGGCAATGGATGTCGAACAATCTGTTCTGCAATATAATCAGTCTCTCCGGCTCGTTTTGGTACGACGGTTTTGTCACATGGATAAAAAGCCTGCCTGTTCCTAAGAAGCCGGGTCGGGCATATTTCCTGCTCGGAAGTCTCGAGGCCAAGACGAAAGTGAAAGCCTTTCAGCCGGTTCAGACCGACACCGTCGAGATTGTCGACTATCTCCATGACAATGGAATCAGTGACATCTTCGAGCTCGTGCCCGGCAATCACTACCAGTTTCCCGAGCAGCGTCTCGACCGTGCTTTCGCCCGGATGTTTCGGAAATGATGCAGCTTTTGGCTATCTTTGCGGCGTTAAACTCTGTCTGAATATGAAAGATTTCGCGGCTATAGATTTCGAGACCGCCAACGGGCGGCGCTCGAGCGTGTGCAGTGTCGGCATTGTCATTGTGCGCGGCGGGGAGATTATCGACCGGTTCTATAGCCTCATCCGGCCTGTGCCGAATTATTATTCATACTGGACAACGCAAATCCACGGTCTTACGCGCCGCGATACCGATGCGTGGCCGGCGTTCCCCGAGGTATGGGCGAGGATAGCTCCGCGCATTGCCGGACTACCTCTTGTCGCCCACAACCGTCCATTCGACGAGGGCTGTCTGAAAGCTGTCTTTGCCGAATATGGCATGGAATATCCCGGCTATGAGTTCTATTGCACCCTTGCCGCGTCGCGGCGGTGTCTGAAGATTCCGAGTCATCAGCTCCATCTCTCGGCTGCGGCATGCGGTTTTGAGATGGAAAATCACCACAACGCCCTCTGCGATGCCGAAGCCTGCGCCGCCATCGCCCTGAAACTCCTTTAGACTGTCAGGGAATCCCCGCCAGAGACGGACTTTTTCAGATAAATCATATCGCGGAGCCTGACCCCTTCTTCAATTATCGGGTCAGGATAATTGTCGGTGAAGAAGTCTGGGATACGATGGGAATATGTGAAGCCGCACGATTTATAAAAGCGAAGAGTCGAGGGGGTTTCTCCCGTCCCGATAAGGATGTTTTTTCCGGGATGCCGATTTTCGATATGTCGGAGCATCCGGCGTCCGTAGCCTTGACGTCTGAATCTATCTGCGACAGCAAGATTCTTTACCTCCACAGTGGTGGAATCGATGCTGACTGTCATGACTACTGCTATTGGCACTCCGTCAAGGAATCCGGCATATAGATTTCCCTGACCGATATATCTGTCGATCATCGTTTCCGATTCATCTCCGATCAGGAGCAGAGGTAGAAACCGTTTTCGGTCACTGTAGACTTCCGTTATGACAAATCGTGTTGTAGAGTTCATTCAGCAAATTTACAATAATTAGCATCCACAAATTAGCATTCGCTAAAATAAGGGAGATTTTTTTGCTTGCGAACACTATTTGGTGTATTTTTGTGTCGGCTCCTTTCGGAAAGAGCGGGGGAGTATCAGTATTATTATGAGAACTAAAGCAAACATAGGGCTGCTATTGTTGATAGCTTTTGTCGTTACATTGACAATAGGCATTATTCTCCATCTTAAAAGTCATGGAATCATTGTCGAACCGCGCAGCGCATTGAAAGTCATCCATTGGGTTTTCGGTTACGCAATGACCGCGCTTGTGTTAGTCCATTGGACACAGTTCCGCAAAATGCTTGGAGCGATGAAAAAGAAATTCCGTTGGTTCTACGCCGATACACAGGCATTGATTATTCTGTTTTTGGCAACGTTGCTGACAGGAACGGTCAAACTGCTGTCGCCGGTTAAGATTCCTCATCTCGGACTGTGGCATTACGCAATAGGTATAGCCATGAGTCTCACCGTTGTCGTTCATCTTTTCAAGGGCATTCCCGCATGGCTCAGGATGCGGAAATTGCAGGGATAAGGTTCTATGAAAGATATTATTTCGGTCAGGAGCTACGATTCGCCCTGCGGGCCGCTGACGCTTGGCTTGTCAGGCGACAGGCTGTGTCTGTGCGACTGGCGCTGCGCGAAGAATTCCGACAGAGCCGTCAGGTCTCTCGAATCTGCGCTGAATGCTGTAGTAGAAGAGCGTCAGTCGGCGGTTCTTGACCGGGCGGCCAGCCTACTCGAAAGGTATTTTTCGGGAGAAAGAGTTGAATTTGACATACCGCTGCTGTTTGTCGGAACCGATTTCCAGAAAATAGTCTGGAATGAATTGTTAGGAATCCCGTATGGGTCGACAATATCTTACGCCGCCCTGTCGGGGCGCGTCGGGCGTCCCGACGCTGTCAGGGCTGTAGCTAATGCTGTGGGCGCCAATGTGATGTCAATATTTGTTCCGTGTCATCGCATTGTCGGCAGCGACGGTTCGCTGACAGGCTACAGAGGTGGAAAGGCTGTCAAACAGAAACTGCTCGATCTCGAAGCATAAGGGTTTGGTAAACTTTCGGCTGTTAAACTCCATATAGCTTTATTTGTTATCTTTGTGGATGCTGATAAATCTGACAGATTCGATATGACAAACGAAGAACTTATGCGCGAGGCCATCAGGCTCTCGGAAGAGAATGTAAACAACGGGGGCGGCCCTTTTGGAGCCGTCATTGCCCGCGACGGCGAGATTGTCGCTACTGGAGTGAACCGTGTCACGGCCAGTCACGACCCGACGGCACATGCCGAGGTGAATGCCATACGCGAGGCTTGCCGCCGTCTTGGCACGTTCGATCTCAGCGGATGCGAGATCTATTCGTCGTGTGAGCCGTGCCCGATGTGTCTCGGCGCGATCTACTGGGCACATATCGGTAAGCTGTATTACGGCAACAATAAGACCGATGCGAAGAATATCGGTTTCGATGATTCCTTTATCTATGAGGAGCTCGAACTTCCGCGCGACCGGCGCAGACTTCCCTCCGAGCCGCTTCTGAGCGACGAGGCCGCCGAAGCCTTCAGAATGTGGATGGAGAAAGACGACAAGGTAGAATACTGACTGCCCCCGGACTGAGCTCAGCGCGACAGCGACAGATTGAACTGCAGGCCGAACGAGGTGTTGGTCGTGGGGTAGGATGTCGAGCTGACAAGGGGCGTATTGATCTGGTGGTCGAAGAACGCACCTATGGTCAGCCGCTTGCTCATTATGTAGTTGGCGGCAATGTTTATGTTGATTGTACGTGTGCCCGAGGTCGCCTGGGTGTAGGCGTTCTCGATGCGGCGTATCAGTGCTGTCGACTGGCTGTAGCCGAAGTCGGCGTTTATCGTCAGGTCGTTCGATATTCCCTGCTGCGACCCTTTCATTTTCAGCACGGTATTGAATCCGACGATCTTGTAGCCGAGTCCGACAGTTATTCCGCGCTGGTTGGCCTCGACGATCTGTCCGGCGGCTGAGTTCAGCGTCAGTGTGCGGCTGTCGCGGAAATCGGCGTTGACGGTCATCTCGTTTTTGAGCGTGACTGCCACTCCGACCAGAGGGGCGAATTTCTCTGTTATGGCTACCGATGAGATATTGTAGGGCGACGACGGAACCGGGTTGCCGGTCATTTCGTCGATGATGAATCCTTTTGTGTCGCCGTCGGCCGATATCCAGTTCAGGTAGCTCGAATAGCTGCCGACCGAGTAGGTGCACTGATAGGCGTGGGTCAGGGTGAAGGCTTTGAACAGATTGCGCATATTGCCGAGATTGATCAGACCGTCGTAGGTGACGCGCCAGTTCGGCAGGGCGTGGGCCAGCGAGGGGAACGGATTGAGATACTGTTTCTGCGCGTCGACACCCGAGTAGGCGGCGAGGAAGGCCGGAATGAGCACGTCGGAACTGCTTGTGAGAACCCCTCCGATCTCAGGGTTGAACGGCTGTCCGGCGTTGACATTTCCGTCCATGAATCCTCCTTCGGGATAGGTGCAGCCGGAATAACCGGCGTTGATGCGCGAGGCTATGATCGGAATGTTGGCCAGGAACTGGTTGAACGCGTCGCTGTTGTAGCCGTCTTCGGCCTTCGAATTGCGAAGGGCCGTCTTCAGCGCTATGTGGGTCTTTGTGTAAGAGCCCGAGAGCGATGTCGGCATGTTGTCATACATGAACTGGATCTGGCTGGTGCGGTTGTCGGTGCGGTTGGTCGTCAGCACGATCTTCAGCCCCTTTATCGGCTCGAGGGTGAGCTCGAAGTTGACCTCCTTGGCGTTGCTCCAGAGGGCCGGCGATACCTGTCCGTCGGTTGTCATAAGCCATCCGCGTTCGCGGGCTTTGGTGATATAGCTTTCGTCGGTGAATCCGAACGCGAAATCGAGGCCGGGCGACATCGGGCCGTAGCTGGTGCTCTGGCCGAATATATTTCCGATATTGTTGGCGAACAGGGGCAGCTGGAGCGAGCGGGTGTTCTTGAAACGGGCTGTCACGTTGCGCGGCGTCATCAGCAGGCGCGTGGCATATTCGCCGAGGTTGCGCAGGAAGCTGCGCTCATCTTTTGTCACCTCGGTTATTGTGAACTTAACGTTCTGCGTGCCCCGGTTGAGAATCTCGACGGTGTTGTTGTCGACGATGCGCGACTTGACGGCGAAAGGCTTGTTGTCGGCCGTGGCCGTTATCTTGATTTTCTTTGCCCGCAGGTTATGTTTGATGGTCGTTGTGGTGTCCTCCTTGAGCGCTATTGTCCGCTCGAACTTCTTCGGTTCCTTCTTTTTGTCGGATTGCGCGGGCCGTTTGTTGGCGAAGCGCTTCTCGACATCTTTGATGAAGGGAATCTTCTTGTAGAGCGACTCGAAGTTGAAGCGGCCGTCGGCGTTGAAAGCCGCCTGATTGGCTATGGTGTTGCCGACGAAGGTTCCCTCGACTGTGGCGCCGCGGTCCCACTGGTATGTGGCGTTATAGCTGACGTTGGCCGTCAGGAAGTCGAGTAGGGGAATTCGCGAGAAGGGCGCTTTCCACGATGCCGTGAATGTCTGGTTGTAACTCCAGGGGGTTCCCATGCGCAGCAGCGACTGCATGACGGTGTCTTTCCATTCGCGGTATTGGTCGGGGAACAGCTTGCTGTTGACGGCTCCGACTGGCTCTTTGATTCGCGCCGAGGTGTTGGAGTTGAAGCTGAGGTTGATGGTCTTGGTCAGATACCATGTCAGCGAGAACTGGCGGTCCCAGAGGAAGTTCTTGCTGACGGTGACGGGCAGGCGGAAATCTACGTCGGTCTCCGAGCGCGTCTGCTGCTCGTAGTAGTAGCGCGATAGCGTCGTCAGGAACGATATGTTGTTGGGAAGATAGTTGATTTCCCATTCCTTGAGGAACTTGACGTTCTTCGATTTCGACTTGATCCATCCGAAGGGCTTCACGCCGCGCACGTATGGCGTGTAGCTATACTGGAAGCTGCCGCGGTAGTCGTTGGTATATTCATATTCTGTTGTCGGGTCGTGGCGCTCCTGCTTGCTGAACGAGAAGTTGAGGGTGAAGTTCGCGGGATCCCAGGGCATCGGCGTTTTGCTCTTCACGCCGAAGTTCAGCCCCGAGATCGAGAAGTTCTGGGTCGTGAGGCGCTCGATGGCGTAGTCGCGTATCGAGTCGCGCTCATGTTTGGTCGTCGCCGCGTCGAGGGCGTCTTTGAGCAGCACGTCCTGATCGAGAGGGTTATATTTCGGCGATGTCTTCTCTTTTGTCATAGAGTAGAAGACGGGGGCTTTCAGTTTGGCTTTCTCGGGCAGGAAACGTCCGGCGTCGACCTGAACGGCCACGTTATATTGTTCGTAATCGTCGAGGCGCCGGGCCGACAGCGACTGGTCGACGCCGCCGAATCCGGCGGTCTCGACATGGGCGCCGAAGTTCACCGTGGCGATGTCGCTCATGGCCAGGTTGACATTGGCCTTGGCTGCCCAGCCGCCGTCGCTGTTGAAATCGGTGACTTTAAGTTCGTTGAGCCATACAACGGCGTCTTTCGTTGTCGAGGCGTTGTTGCGCACGCCGACAAGCATGACCCTGACGTCGCTCAGCGACGGATTTCCTATCACCGAAATTGTGTTCCGTTCATTGTCGGGGTCGCGCTGGCTGAACAGAACTCCGTAGCCTACGCCCGATTCTCCGGCGCTCTTGGCGTGGTTTCGCGCTTTCTTGACGTCGACGAGATGGTTAAGCACGAAGTCGAAATAGTTCGAGCGCGGCCATACCTCATAGCGGTCGTTGGTGTCGTCATTGTTATAGGTGCCGGGAGGGGTGAGGGCCAGCGGAATGGCATATTCGTAGTAGTTGCTCTTGACGTCGCTTCCCAGACGGATGAACACGCTCATCTCGCCGCTCTTCAGCGATGTCGGGTTATCGATGAGCGCTTCGCCGTGGACCCACATCTGCATTCTCTCGTAGTTGCGCAGATCGAGCGCCGTGTTCTTGTAGACACCGCGGGCGTCGCCGGCCTGGATGCCGGTCAGGGCGAGCGACATCGACTGTTCGTTGAGCTGGGTTATCTGGGTCTGTCCCGGATCGGTTATTCGGGTGACACCCGGGGGCAGAACGTAGTTGACGGGCTGGCGTTTGGTGTTTTCCTCGATGTTGACGACACTCATGTCTATGGTGCCCTGGGCCGGAGCGTCGCCGCGGTTGTTGAGGTTGAAATCGTAGGGGCGCCATTCGCCGCGCACGAGCTCGAGGGTGGCGAAGCGGAGGTGTGTGACCTGTTTGAATCCGGTCATGAACATTCGCGCGAAGCGTATGCTCGAGAACCCGTTGATCGAGCCTACCGCTTTCTCGTAGCCTGTGATTGGAATCTTGAACTGATACCATTCGACCTCCTGGGCGTTTCCGTCGCGGGTCACGACGACACTCGTCTGTTTGTCGGCTATGAAGTTCTTGCCGACAACGAAGTCTTCGGGGCGGATAGATACATGATACTGGAAATAGCGCTCATATTCGTTGAGGGTGTTGTCCTGGTTGACATCCTCGACGTCGGGCAGCGAGCGCGACGACTGGTAGAGCGGCTCGTCGGCGTCTTCGGGCGACAGCGAGTTGCCTTCGACTCCGTTATAACGCTTGTAGCGCTCGAGAATCGACAGCCGTTGGTCGTCGTAGTCATAGCCGCGGAAGAAGTGGTAGTTGTCGCCGGCAGGGTCGTTGAAGGGGGAGAATTTGTCGTCCTGCATCGCGGCGACCGTAGCGGCCGGAAGGCGCTGGCGCAGCTGGTCGAGAAAGTCCCTGTAGGAGTCGAACGTAAACTCCATTTCGTTGGGCAGTCCGTCGAGTCCGACATCCTGAACGAGGCGTGAGCCCGAGTTGTTGTCGAAAGCGTAGGTCAGGGAGTTCTGCGACGACACGCGTCCCCAGACTGTCGACTGGAGATATTGGTCGTTGCCGTCGTAGGGGATTCCGTTCTCATAGGATTTCAGACCGTCTTTAAGAATGTCTTCCGATATTTCTCCGAGATTGAAGTAAAGGTCGCCGCCGTCGAGGTTGTTCTGCTCCATGAAGGGGTTCATGAGCCAGAATTCGATATACTGGATGTTCGACTGCTCGAAGTTGGTGTTGTCCATCTTGCGCATGATGCCGCCCCAGCGCTTTTCGGGGTTGAGAAGGTTGCCCGAGTCGTCGATATTGGTGGCGTCGAGATTGTAAGGGCCGCGCTCGGTGGGATAGAACGAGAGGTTCAGGGCCTGTATCGTCGACGATTCGCCGTAGGTCAGCTGGCGCCCGGGGAACACTTCGCGGGTCTGGACTTCGCGCACGTAGGGGTTCGACAGCTGCTCGACGTCGCTGCGGATATAGCCCGGGCAGAGTGACGAGTTGCGGTCGGTGAACATCCTGTCGATGAAATACCAGTTCAGAAGGGCGCGGTTCTTGCCGTAGTCGACGTTGTTGCTGAGCGAGGCCTCGGGGAAGAGGGCGTCGGCGCCCGGATCGTAGGGGGTCGACGCGAGGAACCACGAATAGGGCGACCGCAGGTCGATGGCGCTCTGCGATGTCTCGAAGTCGTCGATATAGCTGCTCCCTTTGTTGGTTCCCGACTTTTGTTTGTGGGGAATGAGCTGGGCGAACTCGCCGCGCACGCTCAGAGTCGACGGTGCTGTGGCGTTGACGGTCGGAATCTTGTTCAGAAGATTTGTCAGCCACATGAAGTCGGTGTTGTAGTCGAAGTTGATGCCCCAGATGGTGTTGTTGACGGTCTCGTCGCCGATGTTGACCTTCTCGGTCAGAGCTTTCTCGCTGAAGTGCATGACGGTGGCGCCGATGTTGAACCGTTTCGAGAACTTGTAGTTAAGGTCAAGTCCGAGAAGCGTTTTCCGCTGGGTCGAGAACATCGATTGGTTCTCGAGGGTGACGTTGATGCTCTGTCCCGAGTCGATTATCGACTGGTTGGTGATGGTCACTATGCCCATGGCATAGTCGACCGTATAGTCGCTGTTTTCGGTCAGCACGACACCTCCGGCGGTGACGACGACCGATCCGCGCGGAACGTTCATGGCTTCGAGGCGTATCTGCGCTCCGTTGCTGGCCTGATATTTGCCGGCGAGGACGAATTTGTTCTTTGTAGCGAACTGGCGCGCCACTACAAGGGTGCTGTCGTAAAGTTCCTGATAGCAGTATTGCTCGGCTAGAACGGGGTCGTTGATCTTACGGGCGAGATTGCTGCCGAAAGGCTCGGCGACGGGGAAGATGATCTTGCCCGATTGCGATATTATGGTGTAGCCCTCGAGAAAGTCGAATATTCCGTCGGAATTAGCTTCCTGATTCGAGTCGAGGCGGTCGAGATTCATTACCTGCAGAAGGGGCTTGTCGGAAATCGACGGAACGGGCAGATAGTTGATCTCGGTGCCAGTGGTGTCGTTGAGATACTTGATGTTGAGGCGGAAGTTCTGTTTCTGAACCTGATATGCCCCCAGAGAGTAGACATTTTTCATCATCAGCTTCCAGGCCGGCAGGCGTGGGTCGATGGTGGTGGCCTTGAGCATCTTGACAAACAGGGCCTGGTCGTTGCCGGTTATGTCCGACGAGAATTCGCCGACGCGGTAGACCTGTCCCTGCCAGGTATACTCGTAGGCCACGGCGAGGACTTCGTCGCTGTTCAGGGCGCTTTTGACCGAGATATAGCCCAGCGAAGAGTTCAGGGTGTATTCGCTTTCGCCGAGCAGGCGGGCGCTCTCGACCTTTTCGTAGTCGCGTCCGCCGGTGATTCCGAAATCGGCCAGAGGCTGCAGTGCCTGGGTGATGGTGTTGATATTGCGAGCTCCCGGATATTCGGTCTTGATGGTCTCGAGCAGGTTGTTCGACTGGTTGCTGGGCACGGGTGGATAGTTGTTCGTCAGCCAGTGACCCGAGGTCATGACCTCGCTCTCGCCGATGTCGGCGAAGGCCACGAGGTTGCGGCTCTGCGAATAGTTGCTCTGCTTGTTGGTTATCCAGACTTCGATGCGCGTTATCTGTATGCCCGACGACACGTAGGGCAGCTTCGACGCGAAGTTGTCGTAGTTGTCGCGGAAATACTGGGCCAGAAAGAAGTGGCGGTTCTCGTCATACTCGTCGGCGCGTATCTTGAAGTCGGTTGTCTGGGCGCCCCCTTTCGAGCTTACGCTCTTCGATTCGCTGTTCTGCTGCGACACGAGGCCGGTCACCGTCAGTTTGCCGAACTGAAGCTGGGTCTTGATGCCGAAAAGCGCCGTCGAGCCGCGTATGAGCGACGATCCTGTCGTCATGCTGACATTACCGGCTTCGATGGTCTTGACGATGTCGTCTTCTTTCCCCTCGTAGGCCAGCTTGAGGTTTTTCGAGTCGAAGTCGAAGGTGGCGTCGGTGTTGTAGGTCATGTTGAATTTCATGCGGTCGCCGACGCTGGCGTTGATCGTGGCCTGGATTTTCTGGTCGAAGTCGAAGAATGTCTTGCGGCGCGAGGTCACCGACAACGAGGGATTGTCGGTCTTGTTCGACGTTATCCCCATCTTGACCTGCACGTTGCCCTGAGTCTTCAGCTGAACGCCTCCGGGGCCGAATATCTTCTCGAGGGGCCCTAAGGCGAAGTTCATGTCGAAGATATTGAACGGCTCTTTGTCTTTGTTCTGGGCCTGGGCCAGATTGCGCTCGCGGTAATATTCGGTCATCTGCTTGCGCATCTGCCAGTCGTTGTATTGCTGGGCCGACAGCATGAAAGGGGTTACTATGTCCATGTCTCCCAGACGGGTGTGGACGATATAGCAGCCTGTGGCCGGGTCATATTCGGCCTGGGTCGTGATATTCGACGGAGTCTGGAGGTCGGCCGAGAATTCGTCGGCGACGAGGTCTTCGTAGCTCTGCGGAATGAATTGCCCGACGGGCAGCGGAAGCATTATCGAGTCGGCCGCGTTTATCGGGGCTGCCGGCATTACCGGGGGCGGAGGTGTGAATCCGGGGGTGACGAACGGGCTCTGGCTGCGCGCGGTGAATAAAACGGCGGTTACGACAACGATAGCTGTCGCAACTGCGGTTTTCACTATATTTGACGCACTGATGCCTTTCATCTGTCGGGCCGGAACGCCGTTCTTGAAGCCCGGAACAATCAGAGCATTGTAAGTGCTTTTCTGATAGCTCCCTCGACTTTTATCAGCGGGTCGGCGTCGAAGATTCTGGCGAGGATTTTTGCCACAGCCTGCTTCGGATATCCGAGCATGACCAGGGCCGCCTTTGCTTCGTCGAAGACTTCGCCTCGGTTTTCCGGCTGTTGATTAAACGTAGTGTCTGTGGCTTTTATTTTGTCGCGCAGGTCGACAATGATTCTTTCGGCAGTTTTTGCTCCTATGCCCTTGACGCTTTTGAGCCGGGCGTGGTCGCCTCCGGTGATTATCGAGGCCAGCTCGGCGGGATTATAGGCCGAGAGGATTGTGCGCGCTGTGTTGGCGCCTATGCCGCTGACGCCTATGAGCAGGCGGAAGAGGTCGCGCTCCTCGGCTGTGGCGAAGCCGAAGAGGTCGCGGGTGTCTTCGCGGATAATCTCGTGGATGAGGGCCTTGACTTCGGCGCGGTTCTCGAAAGCGGCGTAGGTCGTCAGCGATATTCCGGCAATGTAGCCGATGCCTCCTGTCTCGATGACAACGTAGGTGGGGGTCAGCTCGGCGACGGCGCCGCGGATATATTCTATCATGGCGTCAGTCGAGTTTGAGAACTGCAAGGAATGCTTTCTGCGGAACCTCGACATTGCCGATCTGCTTCATGCGCTTCTTTCCTTTTTTCTGCTTTTCGAGAAGTTTGCGCTTTCGCGAGATGTCGCCGCCGTAGCATTTGGCTGTCACGTCTTTGCGCACAGCCTTGATTGTCTCGCGGGCTATGATCTTGGCGCCGATGGCGGCCTGGATGGCGATGTCGAACTGCTGGCGCGGAATGAGCTCCTTGAGCTTCTCGCACATGCGGCGTCCGAACCGTTCGGCGTTGTCGGCGTGGGTCAGTGTCGACAGGGCGTCGACGCTCTCGCCGTTGAGAAGAATGTCGAGCTTGACCAGACGGCTCGGACGGAAGCCGTGGAGGTGATAGTCGAACGACGCATATCCCTTCGAGATCGATTTAAGCTTGTCGTAGAAGTCGATGACGATCTCGCCCAGCGGAAGGTCGAAGGTTATTTCCATTCGGTTGCCCGAGATATATTCCTGCTTGACGAGCTCGCCGCGCTTGCCGAGGCAGAGGGTCATGATAGGCCCGATATAGTCGGCGGCGGTTATAACCGTGGCGCGTATGTAGGGCTCTTCGATACGGTCTATCAGCGTCAGGTCGGGCAGCCCCGAGGGATTGTGGACCTCGGTCATGTTGCCCTGCTTGTCGTAGACACGGTAGCTGACGTTCGGAACCGTTGTGATGACGTCCATGTCGAACTCGCGGCCGAGACGCTCCTGGATGATCTCCATGTGGAGCAGGCCTAAGAAGCCGCAGCGGAAGCCGAAGCCGAGTGCCGCCGACGATTCGGGCTGGAACGTCAGCGAGGCGTCGTTGAGCTGAAGCTTCTCGAGCGAGGCGCGCAGGTTCTCGAAGTCTTCGGTCTCGATAGGGTAGACGCCGGCGAAGACCATCGGCTTGACTTCCTCGAAGCCCTCGATGGCTTTTTCGCAGGGACGCGAGACGTGGGTTATCGTGTCGCCGACCTTCACTTCGCGGCTGGTCTTGATGCCCGAGATTATATATCCGACATTTCCGGCCGAGAGGGTCTTCTGCGGAACCATGTCGAGCCTGAGGATGCCGATCTCGTCGGCGTGGTATTCCTTGCCGGTGTTGACGAACTTGACGAAGTCGTCGGTCGAGATCGTGCCGTTGACAATCTTGAAATAGGCTATGATGCCGCGGAACGGGTTGAAGACCGAGTCGAAGATGAGAGCCTGGAGCGGGGCCTCAGGGTCGCCTTTGGGGGCCGGGATGCGCTCGACAACGGCGTCGAGCACGTCGTCGACGCCGAAGCCCGTCTTGCCGCTGGCGCGCAGAATTTCCGAGCGGTCACAGCCGAGCAGCTCTATTATCTCGTCTTCGACCTCTTCGGGCTTTGCCGAGTCGAGGTCGACCTTGTTGATGACCGGAATAATCGTCAGGTCGTTCATCAGGGCCATGTAGAGATTCGAGATCGTCTGGGCCTGGATTCCCTGGCTGGCGTCGACAATCAGCAGCGCGCCCTCGCAGGCAGCGATAGAGCGCGACACCTCATAGGAGAAGTCGACGTGTCCCGGAGTGTCGATAAGGTTCAGTGTATAGTCTTCGCCGTCTTTGGCGCGGTAGCTCATCTGGATTGCGTGGCTCTTGATCGTTATGCCGCGTTCGCGCTCAAGATCCATGTCGTCGAGAACCTGAGCCTCCATATCTTTGGGAGCCACGGTGGCCGTGCGCTCCAGAAGCCTGTCGGCCAGCGTCGATTTGCCGTGGTCGATATGGGCTATTATGCAAAAGTTTCTGATTCTTTTCATTCCGCTGCAAAATTACGAATTTTTTCTGACAATCGGCCGCCCGGCGCCGCTTCATGAAAAATCGGGATTAATCCGGATAATTCCCGATTAATCCCGATTATATCGGCGCGGGGAGTCAGCCGCCGACCGACTTCTGGAGCTCGCGCGCCGAGTCGAGGAATTCGGCGGCGGTCATTTCTTTGAAGAAAAGCAGGCCGTGGGTCGTGCGGATGCGCGGACTCTCATTCTGATAGAAGAAGGGCTTGCCGAGAACGCGTTGTACCTGCGACAGCTGGTCGACCCATATCCGCTTGGCCAGATCGCTGAACTTGCCGTCGAGCTTGTAGCTCGGGAACGAGGCGTTGACCTGACTGGCATAGCAGTTGCTGAATGCGTTGTCGAATACGCCCATGGCGTTGAGCGACACAGGCACGATATGCGTCGCCTCCGACGGCAGGAACCTGAACCATACGTTGCGGTAGCCCCATATCTTAAGGTTGCTGAGGTCTTCTTCCTTGCCCCATTCGCGGACGGCCTCGGCTATGGTCTGGAGAACCTTGTAATGGGTGTCGGGGCCGCTTCCCTCGGGATCGAAGGCGAGGCTGATGACGGTCGGGCGGATGGCGCGCAGCTGTTCGAGCACCGGCATGACGTCGCGGTCGAGAGTCGGCTGCTGGGTGAAGATGTCGCCGGTGTAGAAGCCGAGGCGAAGGTGGTGGATGCTGTCGTCTTTGATGCCGAAGAATCCCCAGACCATCTCTTCCTCGAACTCGCGTATCATGCCCTTGAGCAGACGTATTTCAGCCGACATCTTTTCGCCGGCGTAGCTGGCGCGGGTCTCGGCTATGACCTCGCGCAGCTTGGCTTTCAGCGCGTCGACGCTGTCGATGCCCCAAATCTCGATGAAATCGCGCACGAGGCGGTGGGCGAAGCCGCGGCGCCGCTCGTCGGTGTTGCCCGAGGCGACGTGGATCAGGCAGTGGTAGGTGTCCTTGCTGCGTTTGAGTTTATAGCCTTTCTCGAAGAAATCGGGGTAGCGGAGCATTTCGATGCGCCCCTCTTCGATAAAACGCAGCGTATCGGTCAGGGCGTCTATAAGGAAGTCATTGGTGACGGCGTTGAAGCCCGAGGTCATGACGGCGAAGTGCGACTTGTTGGTCTCGTTGCGCGATATGCGGTGGATATGCGGCAGGAAACCGAGCATGATGTCGTCGTGGTGGGGGCCGGTGTGGAAAAACATCTGGCCGCCCGGCGAGGCCGTGCCGAGTTCGATCTTATGTTTGAGCGAGTCGATAACCGACTGAATGGTGTGGTCGCCGAGGTCGGGAATCAAGCTGCAATATTCGTCGCGGCGAAGCTCGTCGACGGTGACCTTGTCGGCATATTTGCCCGCGCGGTTGCAGTATTCGAGCACGGCGCGATCGGTTTTCGCTTGAGTCCAGGGCGATGAGGTATAGTAGTCGTAGACCGATTCGTGAAGCATCGACGCCGCACCGCGCGTCAGGTAGAAGCGGGCGGCTGGCAGACGCGACAGAACCGATGCCGGATAGAGATTCGACGGTTTTTTCTCGAGGGCGTCGGCGACGACCTCAGCTTTCGCCTCGCCGGCGGCAAAGATTATCGCCACACAGTCTTTGTTATAGGTTATTGTGTCGAGCCCGATCGTGATGACCGGCTTTGTGCGCGACACCTCGATTCCGCCGAGGTCGCCGGCTGCGGCGGCCTGTGTCTCGAAATTGGTGTGGGTAAGGCGCGTAGTCGAATGGGGGTCGCTGCCGCGGGTGTTGAATGCGATATGTCCGTCAGGGCCTATGCCGCCTAAGAAGAATCCTATGCCTCCCATGTCGCGTATGCGCTGCTCGTAGGCCGCACACCAGTCATCGATCATGAATATCGACTGTTGCTGAAGCTCTTCTGACCGGCTTTTCGGCTCACGGTAGCGGAGACCGAGATCGACAGCTCCGTCGGCGAACACCTCAGTGAATCTCCGGCCTCCCGGAAGAGGAATCTCATCGCAGTTGATAAACTGACCTCTCTTCGGGTCGAGTCCGAATCCTCCGACATAATATTTCTGAACGTAATTATAAAAGCTGTTGTGCTGCCGGGGATCGATGGGATAGAACTCGTCGATCTGCACGAAGCGCAGGCCGCTGAGGTCGGGTCGGCGGTCTACGGTCAGCCCGCTTTCCTCGCGCATGAGGCGTCCCTCGGCGCTGTCCCACCGCTCGAGCGCGCGCCTGACCCATTCGATGAAATATTCCGGAGTCTTCCCCGTCGGAAGGCTGATCACACCCTCGGGGTTGTCGCTGACCCACTCCAGAAATCTCATCGCGGCAAGCTTGCCTAATTTCGGAAAATTGTCGACCGTGACATACGGCACATTGGTCGGAAACCGATGAGTCGCACCATTGTTGTAGACTCTCTCTACATTGCTTAAAATCCTGTCCATAGTTATTGCTGTAATTGTGTCATGGTATTAGCCACCGCAGAGCCGTGGCGCCGTCTCTACGGCTGGCTCCCGCGGATGTCCGACGCAAATATAGCTTAAATTTCGCTAAAACATTACGCCGCGCACGAAAAAACTCCGGCCGGGGCGGCTATTCCTCGGGGCCGCGTCGACGTGGCAGTCGGGCTGCGATTATCAGCAGGCGCAGCGAGGTATTGAAGGTGAAGTAGCTCCAGATCCAGTTTATCAGCACAATGACGCGGTTTCTCATCCCGAGCAGCGACATGAGATGGACAAACATCCACATCAGCCACGCCGCGAGGCCGCCGACGTGGATACGGCCCATGTCGACGACGGCGCGGTTGCGCCCGATGGTCGCCATAGTCCCCTTGTCTCTATACCGGAACGGGCGCTCGAATTTTCCGGCGCTGAGGCATTTCGCGAGATAGACACCCTGCTGAATGGCCACCTGGGCAAGCTGAGGCAGTCCGCGCGGATGGTCGTCGGTGATATGGATGCCGATGTCGCCCAGAGCATAGACCCCTTCGGCGCCCTCGACTCGGCAGCAGTCGTCGGTCACAAACCGTCCTCCGGGCCCTTGCCTGAGGTCTGATCCCACGATTTCAAAAAGTGTCCCGGTTATTCCGGCCGTCCAGATAACGGTTTCGGAATCTATAGTGGTACCGTCGGCGAGAGTTATAACTCCATCTTCGTAGCTTTTCATCAGTGTGCCGAGCCTGACGTCGACCATCAGCGAGCCTAAGTCGCGCAAGGCGTCGTGCTGCGCTTTGGCGCTCATTGCACCTAACAGACACGGCGACCCTTCGAGAAGGATTATCCGCACTTCTTCGGGCCTGATTCGCGGATATTCACGTTTTATTATATATCGCTTCATCTCGCCGAGCGCGCCGGCCATCTCGACTCCTGTGGGCCCTCCGCCGATGACGACGAAGGTCAGCAGGCACCTGCGCTCCTGAGGGTCGGACGAAACCGACGCCCGTTCGAGCCTTTCGAGAACGGCGTTGCGGCAGCGTAGAGCTTCGGAGGTCGATTTCAGGGTGTAGACATGTTCCCTCAGGCCTGTGTTGCCGAAGAAGTTATTGGTCGTTCCGGCGGCAATGACGAGCTTGTCGAACGGCACGGTCTCGAACTGGGTGACTACACACCGACGGGCGAGGTCGATCGTCTTCACGCAGCCATAGTTATATTTCACTCCCTTTATGCGCTTCTTGCGCATTTCGCGCCGGAAGGGAAAAGAGATCGAGGCCGGTTCGAGGCCGGCCGACGCCACCTGATAGAACAGCGGCGGGAAGCTGTGGTAGTTATTGCGGTCAACGACAATAACTTCAAACCGTTTACGATCGATATGCTTGATGAAATTCAGTCCGGCGAATCCTCCGCCTATAACAACGATACGTTCCATATTTTACATTCTTTATAACAACAACGCCGCACCGCGCCGTCAGGTTCAATCCCGGAACATGTCTAACCGAGAACCCGAGGCAGCTTGACCGAGGCAGCCAGATTCGAGAAGACACTGTAGAGGCGCTTCTGAAGCAAGGGCTGCAGGCGGTCGGCGTCGTTCGGCGAAATCATGCGCACGTCGGCGTAGCGGTTTTCATTGTTGATATAGTCGATCAGCTTTCCGTCGGGGGCGGCGCAGTCTACGGTCAGCGGCTCGGCGGCTGCCGGGTTATAGCGCACCAGAGGCCAGTAGCCGGCGCGGACGGCATCGCGTTCCCCGACTATGGAATGCGACATGCCGTCCGCGTATTCCGTGGTTGATGCAGGGGCAGTAGGCCACGATTATCGACGGCCCGGGATAAGCCTCGGCCTCGCGCATGGCGGTGATGATCTGGGAATAGTTGGCTCCGAGGGCTACGGTGGCCACATATATGTTGCCGTAGGTCATCATCATGCGTGAGCCGCCGTTCAATGGCGGCTCACGATGAGTCTGGAAATTTGACAGAAAGGAATTAGAATTTATCAGTAGAATCTCGTTATGCAGGCTTCGGTTATGGCGATCCATATCGGGCACATGAACATGAAGCAGATAACGGAGAGGAACAGCGAGCTTGTTCCGGTTGCCACGTAGGTGTTATAGCGGCTGGCGATGATAATGCCCGAGAAGGCAGGCGGAAGGGCCGCGCAGACAACGAGCATCTTCAGGTTCGTCGGATCCATGTGGCAGAGCAGGCCGACAACGAGGATTGCCAGAGGCATAACGATAAGTTTCAGGATCACACCTGCCCAGGCCTGCCAGTTTATCTGGATCTTGACCGACGACAGGGTTATACCGGCTGCGAATACCGCACACGAGGCGTTGGCGCCTTTGATAAGGTCGAACGACGGATTGAGATAGTCGGGCCATTCGACACCGAGCAACACGAGAATCACCGCTACGATAGGCACCCATGCCACAGGCTCTTTCAGGGCGTTCAGAACGGGCAGCCATGCGCTTGGCTTTTTGCCTCCGTCGGCGGTAACACCCTTTTCGGCGTTGCCCATCTTCAGAAGAGCGAGGCCGATAGGAATTCCGATGGCGTTGACCTCGATCGAGACGATGGCTACCACGAGGCCCACTGTAGGCAGCGTTCCGAAGATAGGCTGAAGAACGGCAAAGCCGAGGAATCCGATTGTCGGCGAACCACTGATAAGGGCGCTGACGGCCGATTCTCCGATCGTGTCCTTGAACATATAGCGGAAAACCAGATAGACCACGAAGAACATCGCTATAAGAACCACGAACGAAACTATTGTCAGCTTCAGATCGACGGCGAGCATCTCGCGGTTGGCCTTGATGATCGACACGAACAGGGCCGCAGGAAGGGCGTAGTTAAGAACGACCTTGTTGAGCGTGCGTGCGTCGTTGCCGTTGAACGACCCGGCCTTTCCCGAGAAGTATCCCAATGCCATGACCACGATTATCGGGACTATGGCGTATAGTATTATATGTTCCATACTTCGAGTTTTACGGCTGTTATACTTCGATGTCGATCAGCGGCGACGGATTCAGATAGCCGATGTGTCCGCTTTCCTTGCCCGAGTCGGCGGCGAGCTGAACGTCGATGAGGCAGGGCTTTTTCGAGGCTATGGCCTCGGTTAGGGCTGTGGCGAACTCTGCCGGAGTCGTCACATAGTAGTTCTGTGCGCCGAAGGCTTCGGCGAGCTTGTCGTAGCGGGCTTTGACATCGAGGGTTGTCGGGGCGGGATCGCCGTCGTTGCTGAGGTTCACTCCGATGCCGTTGTAGATGCCGCCGTTGTTGAAGATACAGACGGTGACCGGCAGATTGAAGCGGCATATCGTCGAGAAGTCCATGCCGCTGAAGCCGAACGCGCTGTCGCCTTCGATTGCGACAACCTGCTTGCCGGTAGCGACGGCGGCGCCGATGGCCGAGCCCATTCCCATTCCCATGATGGCCCAGGTGGCGCAGTCGATGCGGTGGCGCGGCAGCGACATGTCGATGGCGTCGCGCGTGTCGTCGAGGGTGTTGGCGCCTTCATTGACCAAAATGACGTCGGGGTTGGCTTCGATGACTTTCTTGGCGGCCGAGAGGGCGCTCCAGTGGGTCATCGGTACGGTCTGCGGCTCAAGCCGTTTGGCGAAAGACGCGTTCTTGGCCACGGTGATGGCCTGAATCTCTTTGACCCACTGCGGGTCGGCCGAGAGCTTGCATCCGGCCAGAGCGGCCGATAGGGCGTCGAGCGACAGTCCGAGGTCGCCGACAACGGGAGCGGCGATATGGCGGTTGCAGTCGATTTCGACCGGGTCGATGTCGAGCTGAACGAACTTTCCGTCGGGATTCCATTTGCCATGGCCGCGCGACAGAAGCCAGTTAAGGCGGGCGCCTACGAGGACGACCACATCGGCTTCTTTCATTATCGTAGAGCGGGCCGACAGGGCGCTCAGCGGATGGTTGTCGGGCAGCAGACCCTTTGCCATCGACATGGGGTAGTATGGAATGCCTGTCGATTTGATCAGATTCCTGATCTTGTCGTCGACCTGAGCATAGGCGGCTCCTTTACCCAGCAGGAACACCGGCTTACGGGCGCCGGCGATGAGGTCGGCCGCACGCTTGACCGAATCGGCATTGGGAGCGACTTCGGCCACGGGGTCGACCGGCGGAATCATGGCGTCGATGAGAGCGTTGGCTTTGTCGGCGTCGATGACACCTCCGAGGCTCGCTACCGTCATGTCAAGATAGACGCCGCCGGGGCGTCCGCTGATGGCTGCGCGATAGGCGCGCACAACGGCCGTCGGGATGTCTTCAGGCTTGTTGACGCGGTAGGCGGCTTTGACAAGCGGGCGCGCTACGGCGAACTGGTCGAGTTCCTCGTAGGCTCCCTGCTGCATGTCGACGGTGTCGCGGTCGCTCGAACCCGAGATCTGGATCATCGGGTAGCAGTTGACGGTGGCGTTGATGGTAGATGTCAGGCCGTTGAGAAAACCGAGAGAGCTGACTGTCAGCAGAACGCCCGGTGTCTTTGTCAGGAAGCCGTGGGTGGCGGCGGCCATACCGGCCTGCTGCTCATGGCGGAAGCCGACAAACTTGATGCCCTCTTCCTGAGCGATATAGGCGACTTCTGTAACGGGAATGCCGACGAGACCATACATCTTGTCGACGCCGATCTTGTGGAGCGACATGGCAAGCACGCGCATTCCTGTGACCTGATCCGGGAAGGTCGGCCCTCCGGTTGCTGAGGCGGGAAGCGGCTGGCCCGGCTTTATGTTGAGGGGTTGGTTAGCCATTTCTTTTCGAAGCTTTAAGTTGAAACTGTGGTTATTGTTTGATAATAGTTGTTTTCACGGGAGGCCGTTGCGGCCTCCCGTGTATTGTAGATGATTGTCAGGCTTTTGCTGTCGGGGGTAGGGGAGCTGTCGTGCCGTTCTTGGCCATTTCGGCTATCTGTTCGGCGCTGTAGCCGAGCGAGGTCAGAATCTCGTCGGTGTTGCCGCCGAGGGTCGGGCAGGGGCCGTAGGTCGGCTGATAGTTGCTCATAGTGAAGGGCACGCCGACGGTCACGAATTCGCCAACTTTGCCTCCCTGGTTGATCTTGACCAGAGTGTTGCCGTCGTAAAGGGTCGGGTCGTCCATGATTTCCTTCGTCGAGAGAACGGGGCCTACGGGAACGCCGAATTTCGACAACTGCTCGGTCGCTTCGAATTTTGTGCGGGTCTTGCTCCATTCGGTTACGCGGGCAATGATTTCATCTTTGTGGCGGTCGCGGGCGTCGGCGGTGTTGAAGTCGGGGTTGGTCAGCCAGTCTTCGAAGCCGAATGCCTGACAGGCTTTTTCGAACGATTTGGCATCGCGCTGGAAGATGATGTAGACATAGGCGTTCGGGTCGGTTTCATAGCCGAGCGATGGATAAGTCCAGCCGAGAACGCCGCTGCCTTCGGTGTTGCCCGAGCGCGGAACGAAGTCGCCGAACTTGCCGTTGGGGTACTGGGGGAACTGGGTCAGATAGCCGAGTTTGTCGAGGGTCAGCTGGTCGCGGGTCTTGATTCGGCAGAGGTTGAGGCAGGCGTTGTGCATCGACTGGTAGACGAATACTCCCTCGCCGGTCTTTTCGCGCTGGACAAGAGCGGCCAGAAGACCGATTGTCAGGTGCATGCCGGTATTCGAGTCGCCAAGGGCGGCACCGCTCTGGGTCGGGATGTTGTATTCTCCCTCATACCAGCCTGTTGTCGAGGCGGCTGCCGCCGTTACCTGAGCCACAGGTTCGTAGGCTTTGAGGTCTTTGTATCTCGATGACTGGGGGAAACCCTTGATTGTTCCGTAGATACAGCGCGGGTTGAGGGCATGGACGGCTTCCCATGAGAATCCGAGCTTGTCGGCTGCTCCCGGATGAAGGTTCTCTACGAAAATATCAGCCTCCTTGATGAGTTTTGTGAGCACCTCCTTGCCGTCGGGCGTCTTGCAGTCGAGCGAGATAGATTTTTTGTCGCTGTTGAGCTGGAGGAAGTAATAGCTGGGGCAGTCGGGGTCGAACTGAAGTTCTTTTCGGGTTGCGTCCCCCTTGCCCGGACGTTCGATTTTTATGACTTCGGCGCCGAGCCAAGCGAGAAGCTGTGTGCACGACGGGCCTGATTGTACTTCTGTGAGGTCAACTACCTTGATTCCTTGAAGAGGTGCGGTGTTCATAATAGTAAAGGTGTTTGTTGTTAGTAATTTCTATTTTAGAAAACACTGCTCACACCGCTATTGTTGGACACCGCCTGGCGTTAAACTACGTTAACCGGCTGTTTTCTTATGTCGCCTGCCACTGCGATATAGAGGTTTTCGGGCGAGAGATAACGGCGGGCCATTCCGGCAAGACTCTCGGGAGTCATTGATGCCAGAGCCCGCTGCTGGCGCGCGAAATAGTCGGCCGGAGCGCCGACGTCGTCGAGAATAGCGTGATGGTTCATAATGGCGAACGGACTGTCGAGCTCTGCAGTGAGCAGGGTAGTGACGAAAGAGCGCAGGCGTTCTATTTCGTCGGCGTTGAAGCTGTCGGGACTTTGCAGACGCAGCAGCTCGGCGCGGATCTCGTCGATGACGCTGTCGGCATAGCGGTTGTCGCACTGGGTCGAGATTCTGAGGAAACTCTCGCCGGGATAGCCCATCAGAGAGGCCCCGATGCCGTAGGTATAGCCTTTGTCCTCGCGGATGTTGAGCATCAGGCGGCTGCCGAAATATCCCCCTAAGGCGACAACGGCGATGCGAAGCATCTCGTAGTCGTCGTCGCGACGGCCTACGGGGGTGGCTATGCCCGCCGAGATGGCGCTCTGGAGCGCACCCGGCCGCGGGATGTCGACACGTCGCGGCTTGCCGTCGGCTTTGAAGTCTGAAGCAGCCGGCCCGACCCCCTCGCCGTGCGCTTTCATGGCTTCGAAACGCGAGGCTACGGCGTCGACGATATGAGGCGTCAGCCGCCCTGAGAGATAGACCGTCATGTTGAGCGGATTGAACGCCCGGCGGTAGGCCCGGCGCAGGTCGTCGGCTGTCAGCGCCCTCAGCTCGTCGGGTTCGGCGACGCGGGCAGACCGGCTCCGGCGTCCTTTCAGAAGCCTGTTCACTTCGTTGTCGGAGTAGAACCGCTCTTTTTCGCGTTCGAGTTCGGCCTGACGCGCGCTTTTCTCGCAGCCGACAGCGCTCTCGTGGTCGGGAAATACCGGCGACTCAATGATGTCGGCGATAACCGGCAGAACGTCGTCGAAGCGGCTGTTGAGCGAGAAGAAATGGCGGGTTGAACGGTGGAGACCGACATTGCCCGATGTCCACGAGCCGTTGAAATCAAGCACTTCGGCGATCTCTTCGGAGGTCATTGCCGCCGTGCCGTCGACGGCCACTGCGTTGGTCAGCGATGTCAGGCCGGCAACCTCCTCTTCGGCTGTGCCCCCTCCGATGGCCACTGTCAGGCTGTTGACGTCGGCGTCGCCGCCGGAGTAGCACGCCAGACGCGCGCCGTTGGCGAGAATCAGCGATTCGACAGGGGGCATTATAAGGTTTCCCGGAACAGATACTTCCGGGGCTGTCCGGCGGTCGGGTTTTATCATTGTTGTTTCAGTGGTTGGTTATGAGATTGTCAATGGTCGGCGTTGACGAAAATAGAATCGAGTTTCTCTTCGATCAGCGAGCCTAAAACCGCCGCGCGAGGGTCGCTGTCGGGCCTATTAGCCTTATTGGCCTTGTCCGACCTGTCTGACCTGTCTGACCTGTCAGCCTTGCCCGGCCTGTCGCTCCCCATCTCGGCCACTCGCCCGCAGACCAAAAGCCGTTCCGAATAATAGTTGTCGACGATCGCGCTGACAATAACGCCGCGGCTTGTCGATGAATGAAGCATTTCGCCGCTGCCGAGATAGAGGCCGACATGGCTTACCTTTCCGTTGCGGTCGCGCGAAGTGTCGAAGAAAAGGAGATCGCCCGGCTGTAGGTTCTTGATGTCGACGCGCCGGCACCATTCGCTCTGCTGCCGCGACGTGCGCGGAAGTTTTATGTTAAGGGCGTCGCGGTAGATGGCTACCATCAGGCCCGAACAGTCGACACCGTTGCGGTCGTTGCCCCCGTATTTATAAGGTGTGCCGAGCCATTTGCACCCCTCGCTGTAGAGCGAGCGCCAGCTGTCCGGGGCGTCGGCCTCGAGCCGTGGCGGCTTCAGTGACGGTTCTTTCTTCGAACCGTTGTTTTGACGCCGGGTCACGACCGACGCCGCCTGTTTCGATGACGAGCACGAGGTCATGAGGCCGGCTGCCGGACCGGCCAGTGCGACAATTGTCATGACACTGACAAGGGCTTTTGTGAGCTTCATATCTGCAAAAGTAGCTATTCACCCCCGACAATGCAAAAAGAATTGAAAAAACATGGCCAATGTTTAAAAATTTTTAAGCAATCGTTGTCGACGTGTAATAAGGCGCGGTTTTTGCCGTCATAGTTGAAAAAATGCTCATTATTTTTGATTATGAACAAGAACCAGTTTAAACAGCTCGCTCTGACAGCCGCGGTAGCCATCGTGTGCAGCGGAGCCACAGTTTTCTCTATCGGCCGTCTGTCGGCAGCTACCGGACTCCCCGGTGCGAGTCTCTTCACTATGAACAGTAATTCCGAAGGCACTCCCGCGGAGCAGGCCGCCGGGCAGAACAAGTTCTACCGTACGGCCGCTGTTGCCGCTCCGGCCAACACCGACTTCACCAAGGCCGCCGAGTCGACCGTCAACGGCGTAGTTTCGATCAAGAGCTTCGCCACTCCGCGTATGCAGTATGGCAATCAGGGCGGATTCAACCCGTTCGGCGACGACCTCTTCGACTTTTTCTTCGGAACACCGCGCCGCCAGCAGCCTCAGCCTCAGCCCCGTCAGCGCGGGGGTAACGGCGACGATGAGTCGGCCCAGCGTCAGCTCGGACTGGGATCGGGCGTCATTATCAGCGACGACGGCTATATCGTCACCAACAATCATGTCATCGACGGTGCCGAACGTCTCGAAGTGACTCTTAACGATAACCGCACGTTCAACGCTACCGTCGTAGGCTCTGATCCCACTACCGACCTCGCTCTGATCAAGATCGATGCCAGGGAACTGCCTGTCATCCCCATGGGCGACAGCGACAAGCTGAAGATCGGCGAATGGGTGCTCGCCGTGGGCAACCCCTTCGGCTTCACCTCGACAGTGACCTCGGGTATCGTGTCGGCAAAGGCCCGCAGTATCTCGCAGGTGACCCACTCGCGCAACATGGGCATCGAGAGCTATATCCAGACCGATGCCGCCGTCAATCCCGGCAACAGCGGCGGAGCTCTGGTGAACCTCGCCGGTGAGCTTGTCGGAATCAACACGGCAATCTATTCGAACACCGGATCTTATTCGGGCTACTCGTTCGCTATCCCGACATCGATTGTCAAGAAAGTCGTCAGTGACATACGCCAGTATGGCGCCGTGCAGCGTGCCGTGCTCGGTATCACCATCTCCGAGCTTAACTCGAAGATTGCCAAAGAAAAAGGTATCACGGCTGTCAACGAAGGAGCTGTCATCGAAGAGGTCTCCGATCTCTCGGCCGCACGCGAGGCCGGCCTGAAGAAAGGCGACGTCATCATAGCCCTCGGCGGTCAGCCCGTCAAGACTATCGCCCAGCTCCACGAGCAGGTCGCCCGCTATCGTCCCGGCGACAAAGTCAAGGTGACCTATGTCCGCGACAACAAGACAAGCGAGGTCATGGTGACACTGCGCAACTCTCAGGGCAACACCAAGGTGACCCAGCCCGGAAGCGTCACCGAGCTCGGCTGCGCATTCCGCGCCGCCAGTGAGGAAACCTGCCGCTCGCTCGGCATCCGCGCCGGTCTCGAGGTCATCGGTCTCAAAGACGGCCTGTTCAAAGACGCCGGCATCAAAGACGGCTTCATAATCCTCGACATCAACAATTCTCGCGTGACCGACGCCGACGATGTCGAGAAGCTTTACAACGCCATCGTCAAGAGCGACAGCGATCCCGTAATGTTCATAACCGGCATCTATCCGACCGGCCAGAAACGCTACTACGCCGTCCCGCTCTCAAAAGACTGAATCCCGCCAATCAGATGATAACAAGGGGCTGTGCTTTCCGGCACAGTCCTTTGTCTGTTTAAGCGTATTTAACATTCGAGGGGGGTAATTTGTAAATTTTGTCATGTATTTGTAGCTGAATACTTTTTTGATTCTAAAATCTATTTTATGAAAAAGCCTTTTTATTACCTCGTGATGCTCTTCGCCGTCGCTTTGTGCATCCCGCTGGTTTCCTGTTCCGACGATGACGAGCCCGATGGAGGAAACTCGTTCACCGTTCCCACCAACGTTCAGTTTATCGAAACTATGGAGGGCGTATGGCTCGGCGAGCAGGACATGTCGTTCATGATTTTCACAACCACCAACTGGCCCCAGGCGTTCGGATATAACCGTTCGGCTGTCAAATGGGGCAACAGCTATTCTTGTGTAGGCGGCAGTATGTCCGGAATACCTGTCCGTGAAGGCGACCATTATTATCTGAGTCAGAGCAGCGGCTTGTTCAATGATATGTGGATAACCGCCTACGACGGAAAGAAAATCATGATGAAGAATTTCAAGACCGATGAGTCGAAATCGTTCGTCTTCAGTCCCTCGGCCGGAATATGCCGTGTCCGTCTGACCGAACAGCTCCCCTGCGGTTTCATGTCGTCGGTAGATATAACGGTCGACATCTATGTCAATAACGACGACGCAGAGCCCGACTACAGCATCGCTCTCGGCGAAATGAACGGCTATGAAGGCGGAGTGTCGGCTCCCTTCTGGGCCGGCGGTCATAAAGTTGTCGCCAAGTTCTCTGACTGCACAACAGGCGAACTGCTCGAAACCGCCACATGGACCGACCTCGACATGAACACGATCTACAACCTCAATTACTGATGGAACAGTAAAACCATAAACAGTAAGCGGCCGGCGCAAATCGCGCCGGCCGCTTTTTGTGAGGGTGGGAGCTTCAGCGGACAACCGTCTTGGTGGCGGTGCCGTCGGCTTTGACAATGATATAGATACCGGGAGCGTCGGCGCTGTCGACGCGAACGCCGCGCAGGTCGTAGATGCGGGCCGGAGCCTCATTGCTGTCGGTAGCGATGCTCTCGATCGAGCCTTCGGTTATCGAATAGTTGATGCTGAATTCTTCGTTGAAGCGATGATCGTCAGGCTCGCCGAGAAGGAATATACGGCGTGCGAAGATGATCTCGTATCGGCCGTTTTCGACAACAGCCGGATCGAACTTGATCTGCATCGTGTTGGCGGCGAGGCCGGTCTGATTGTGGTTGACTGCCCCTTCCGACACTACCGTTCCGGCGGCGTTGACAACCTTTATCTCGGTGTTGAGCTGGTCGACGATATGGCTGCGCTCGATGCGCGTGAAGTCGGGGAAGGTCACCGTTATGTTGTCGATGCGCGGAACTATCGAGCCTGAGGCAGGATCGGCGACGACGTTCTCGGTGGCCGGCTCGACCGTTGCGCCGTTCTCGGCGATGACATAGCGGAATTTGTAGGCCGGCATCTCGGGCTCCCCTTCGGTGCCGTAGTCGTAGAATGTTCCCTGCGGGAAGTCGATTGTGTAGGTGCCCGGAACATTCATCCACGGAATTACGTCGGCGATGACCTCGCGCCCCATGTTGGCGCCGTAGTCGATGCCGCAGGTGCCGAATATGTCGCCCGTCTCGTCGTTGTAGACTTTAATCATTTTGGCGAAGTTGATTCCGGTCTTCTGGCAGTCGAATGTCAGAGTGAATGTGTTGAGCGACTTGTAGCGCCCCTGTTCGGGGTAGATTGTGACGCCGCGGTTGTCGTAGGGGCCCTCGGGGTCTTCGGGGTCGTAGGCGTTGTCTTTGACAGTGTATTTAAGAACTATCTGCTCGCTCTTCGTGCTGTTCTCGCCGACGAGGAAGGTGCCCTCGGGCATTGTGACGTAATAGTCGCCCTCGGCCGTAATGTCGCTTGAGAAGGTGACGGCAACCTGATTCTGTCCGATCTTCTCTTTTGTGGTGAGAGGTATGCCGGTTGCGACCTCTTTGCCCATTCCGTCGACGACCGTGATGTCGGAATTGAGGGCCGGCCCGGCTTTCTCATAGTCGGGGAAGGTGACGACGAGGCGGTTGAGCCGGCGCACTGTCGAGCCGTCGGAGGGATAGACGACGCTGTAAGCCGGGTCGGGCCTGTAGGCTTCGCCTGTCTCGCTGACGACATAGCGGAATTTGAAGGCCGGCAGGTCTTCGCTGTCCGAAGAGCGGTAGAATGTGCCCATCGGGAACTCAAGTGTGTATGAGCCGGGAGCTGTCACTTCGCGGTCAGAGGCGAGCACAAACTGGTTCAGCACGGCCAGATGGTCGTCGGTAAAAGTGTAGTCGATGCTGAATGTGCCGCAGACAACCCCTGTGGCATCGTCGACCATGCGTATTAGCATGGCCGGATTCACGCCTATCGACTGATAGTCGAAATTGAGCTGGAAATTCTCGCCGATCTTGTCGTAGACGCCCTGGCGCGGGCTGATTGCGACGCCTACATTGTCGTAGGGCATAAATTCGTCTGGATTCTCTTCGTCGCCGGTGACGATGTAGAGCCATTTTGTTTCGGCTATATCGGCGTAGTCCCAGTTCTGGGCGAAGCCGGTCGGAATAGTGACAACGTAGGCGCCCGGCTCGCGCAGCGTGCGGTCGAGAGTGACGTGAAGAATGTTATACTGCTTGGCGTCGGTCATGGCCGTGGCGCCCATCAGAACATCAGTCTCGCCGTATTTCGTCACGGTTATTGAATACTGATAGGGATTCGGAACGACGCCTTGCTCATTCTCGTAGGTCAGCGAGAAGCGCTGTAGAGTGCCGACCTCTCCCTGCACCGGATTAGCGGTTACACCCGGATTGTCGAAAGGAGGCGGGTTCTGGGCCGCAACTGTGAGTCCCAAAGCAACGGAAGAAATAACAAATGTAGCTTTTAAATTCATAAAACGAAGAATTAGTTTGAGATTAGATGGCTTTTCGGTTGCAAATATAAACAATTTTTCGAAAAAAACAATTCCTGATATCTGTTTTCTGATTCCTAATTTTTTTGTAACTTTGCAGCTTGATTTTCAGACGTATTTATTATATGCTAACAGCAAAAGAGATCCGCGTGTCTTTCAAGCAGTTTTTCAGCGAGAAAGGCCACAAAATCGTTCCGTCGGCTCCGATGGTGATCAAGGATGACCCCACTCTGATGTTCACCAATGCCGGCATGAATCAGTTTAAGGATATTATTCTCGGCAATGCCGTGCCAAAAGCCCGCAGGGTTGCTGACAGCCAGAAGTGTCTGCGTGTCAGTGGCAAGCACAACGACCTCGAAGAGGTTGGCATGGACACCTACCACCACACGATGTTCGAGATGCTCGGCAACTGGTCGTTCGGCGACTATTTCAAGCAGGAGGCTATCGATTGGGCCTGGGAATATCTCGTTGACCGTCTCGGCCTTGACTCCGACCGCCTCTATGCCACCGTGTTCGAGGGTTCGCCGGCCGATAATATCGGCCGCGACGATGAAGCTGCCTCTATCTGGGAGAAACATTTGCCTAAGTCCCATATCATCAACGGCAACAAGCACGATAATTTCTGGGAGATGGGTGACACGGGCCCCTGCGGCCCCTGCAGCGAGATCCATATAGACCTGCGTCCCGAGGCCGAACGCGCCGAAACCGACGGCGCAAGCCTTGTCAACAAAGACAATCCTCTGGTTATCGAGATCTGGAACCTCGTGTTCATGCAATATAACCGCAAGGCCGACGGCACTCTCGAGCCGCTGCCCGCCCGCGTCATCGACACCGGCATGGGCTTCGAGCGCCTCTGCATGGCCCTTCAGGGCAAACAGTCGAACTACGATACCGACGTGTTCACCCCTCTGATCGACAAGATTTCCAATATCTCGGGCAAGAAATACGGCGAAGACCACCGCGTCGACATAGCCATGCGCGTCGTTGCCGACCATGTGCGCACGATAGCTTTCTCTATCGCCGACAGTCAGCTCCCCTCCAACGCCAAGGCCGGATATGTCATCCGCCGCATACTGCGCCGCGCCGTGCGCTACGGCTACACTTTCCTCGACCGCAAGGAAGCCTTCATGTATCGCCTTGTCGACACTCTCATCGACTCGATGGGCGAAGCCTATCCCGAGCTTCCCGCCCAGCGCGAGCTGATCATGCGCGTCATCAAGGAGGAAGAGGACGCTTTCCTGCGCACTCTCGACAACGGCATCAGACTTCTCGACGGCGCCATCGCCAAGGCCAAGGCCGACGGCTCAGGCTCGATTTCGGGCAAGGATGCCTTCACGCTCTACGACACCTACGGCTTCCCGCTCGACCTGACCGAGCTGATTTTAAAGGAGAACGGAATGACAATGGATCGCGAGGGATTCGACAGTGAGATGGCCGCACAGAAAGCCCGCGCCCGCAATGCCGCAGCTGTCGAGGCTACCGACTGGGTGACCGTCAATCCCGGCGAGCCTGAGTTTGTCGGCTACGACAATGCCGAGTCCGTTACCCGGATTCTCCGCTACCGTCTCGTAAAACAGAAAAAGGGACAGTTCTATCAGATCGTACTCGCCCGGTCGCCTTTCTACGCCGAGATGGGCGGTCAGGTCGGCGACACAGGAACGCTGACGCCCGTCGGTGGAGGCGAGTCCATCGAGATCTACGACACCAAGCGCGAAAACGGAATGGCAGTGCATCTGACAAAGAAACTTCCCGAAAATGTCGAGGGAGAATTTGTTGCTGCCATCGACAGGGAACGCCGCGCCGCTATTGCCGCCAACCACACGGCCACCCACCTGCTTCACCACGCACTGCGTCAGGTGCTCGGCTCTCATGTCGAGCAGAAAGGCTCATACGTGTCGCCCGATATGCTGCGCTTCGATTTCAGCCATTTCCAGAAGCTCACTCCTGAAGAGATCGCCGAGGTCGAGCGTCTGGCCAACCGCGCCGTGCGTGCCGCTACTCCGCGCGACGAGCGTCGCAATATGCCTATCGCCGAAGCCCGCGAAATGGGAGCCATGGCTCTGTTCGGCGAGAAATACGGCGACGAGGTGCGCGTTATCCGCTATGACGACTCTGTCGAGCTTTGTGGCGGAACCCACGTCGACAACACCGGCAATATCGGGATGATAAAGATTGTCAGCGAGAGCAGTATCGCCGCCGGAGTGCGCCGAATCGAGGCCATTACGGGCGAACGCGTCGAGAAAGCGATCAGCGAGACGACGGCCGTGCTCCGTCAGGTCAGCGAGATGCTCAACAATGCTCCCGACGTCGTTGCCGGCCTTCGCCGCGCCATCGACGAGAATGCCAGTCTGCGCCATCAGGCCGAGGAATATTTCAAGGAGCGCGTCAGAATGCAGACTGCCAAGCTTCTTGCCGACGCCGAGACTGTTGCCGGAGTGAAGGTTGTCGACATGACGGGTATGCGCATGGCCGATGTCGTCAAGGCTGTGGCTTTCGCCGTGCGCGAACAGTCGCCCGAGAACACAGCCTTCATCGGTGCCACTGTCGACCTTCAGGGCAAGCCGCTGCTGACGGTTATGTTTACCGACGATCTCGTAAAGAGCGGATATAACGCCTCGACGGCTGTCCGCGAGGCTGCTAAGGCCATCAAAGGCGGTGGCGGCGGACAGCCCGGCTTCGCCCAGGCAGGCGGAAAGAATGCCGACGGCATCGCCGCTGCTCACGAAGCCCTGCTTCAGGCCATCAAGCACTGATCGAAAGTGATAAAAGCTAACGCCCGCGCCGAAAACCGGTGCGGGCGTTATATTTTTTGTGCCAGTCAGGTCGCTTCAGCGGCCTGAAACTCGCCTGTCAGATAACTTCGAGATTCGCGGCAAGGCGCTGGCGCACTACCTCATACATCAGAACTCCGGCGGCAACCGACACGTTCAGCGACCCTATCTTGCCGAACATCGGAATGCCGACGCGCAGGTCGCAGAGTTCGTAGACGTCAGGCGAAATGCCGACATCCTCGGCGCCCATAACCAGAGCCACCGGGTCGGTGAAATTCGCCTCGGTATAGTTTATGTCGGCTTTCTCGCTGACGGCCACGACTCTGTAGCCGTTGTCTTTGAGGAACTGAACGGCGCCGCGCACCGAGCGTTCGCGGCACACGGGGATATGGAGCAGCGCGCCGGCCGACGTCTTCACGGCGTCGCCCCCGACGCTGACGCTTCCGTGTTGCGGAATGACGATGGCGTCGACTCCGGCGCACTCGGCCGTGCGGGCTATGGCGCCGAAGTTGCGCACGTCGGTTATGCCGTCGAGAATCAGCACGAACGGCATCAGTCCGGCTTCATAGAGTTCGGGGACGAGGTGGTCGAGGCGGTGGTAGGTGACAGCCGAGAGTATGGCCAGCACACCCTGAGTCTGCTTGCGGGTTATGCGCTGTATTTTCTCGGGGGGCACGCGCTGAACGAGCACATGCATCTCGCGGGCTTTGTCGAGAAGCTCTCGCGCCACGTCGCTGTGGAGCTCCTTGCTGACAAATATTTTGTCGATGTCGCGTCCGGCTTCGATAGCCTCGATCACGGGGCGTATGCCGAAAATATAGTCGTTGCGGTCCATTGTAGTGGATGTTTGTTCAGAATTTGTTCGAAATTAGCGAGCGGGCGGTTGCGCGGGCCTCGGAGCTGTCGGCGTCGCCGCTGAGCATTGTGGCGATTTCGGCCACACGTTCGTCGGGGCCGAGGCGGCGTATCGAGGTGTGGGTGGCGTCGTCGTCGTCATATTTGAAGACCTTGAAATGGGTGGCGCCTTTGGCTGCCACTGTTGGCAGGTGGGTGATGGCGATGACCTGAAGGTTGGTCGACATATCGAGCATCATGGCTCCCATGCGGTTGGCGACGTCGCCCGACACTCCGGTGTCGATCTCGTCGAAGATTATGCTCGGAAGCTGCATCCGCGAGGCAATGATGGCTTTCAGCGACAGCATCAGACGCGAGATCTCTCCGCCCGAGGCCGCGCCGCCTACGGCCATCAGCGGCTGGTTCTTGTTGAACGCGCAGAGGAATTCGACGCGGTCGGTGCCGGTGGCTGACATGTCGGCGTCGCTGACGCGGATCTCGACGGCAAGATTCTTCATGCCTAACGGCTGAGCGACTTCGCGCAGACGTCCGGCGAGCCATCCGGCAGCTTCGCGGCGGTGATCCGAAATCTCGCCGGCGGCTTCGAGAGCGAGGTCGCGGGCACGCCGTGCGGCGCGTTTAAGGCGCGTTATCTCTTCGTCGCCGTTGTCAATCGCATCGAGGCGCGAGCGGAGGCTGTCGGCTATGGTGAGCAATTCTCCGACTGTGTCGACATGATGTTTGCGCTCAAGGCTGTAGATGTCGCCCAGACGCTGGTCGATGGTCTGAAGGAGGCCCGGCTGAGCGGCAAGCTCTTCGTTGGCGTCGGCCACTGTCGAGGCAATATCGTTGAGCTCTATCGAAGCGCTCTCGAGCCGGTCGGTCAGCTCGTCGCCGAGAAGCGACGTCAGGCGCCGGGCCGACGACGTGGCGGCGTCGACAAGGGCTACTGCGCCCCCTTCGCCGTCGTCGCTGCCGTTGAGGGCGGCAAGGAGTTCGCTCATCGACTCTTTCAGCGAGTCGATGTTGGCCACTACCTCGCGCTGGCGCTCGAGCTCTTCCTGTTCGCCGGGGCTGAGGCGCAACTCGTCGATCTGGCTGAGCTGAAAGCGCATGAACTCTTCGTCGGCGCGGCTGCGCTCGAGCTCGGCGCGGGCTGTCTTCAGCGATCGCATCGTCAGCCGCAGCGTGTCGAACAGCTGGCGGTAGGCCGCCAGACGCGCGCCGTTGCCGGCTATGGCGTCGATGACGGCGAGCTGGAACGGTGCCTGCGACAGAAGCTGGTTATGGTGTTGGGAATGGATGTCGACAAGATGGCGCGCCACCTCTTCGAGATGGACGAGCGCTACCGGCGAATCGTTGACGAAGGCGCGTGAACGCCCGCGCGACGCCGCAATCTCGCGGCGCAGCAGAACCCGTTCGCCGTCCCAGTCGATGTCGTTCGTCCGGCAGTAGTCGCTTAGCAGGGAGTGATCCCCCTCGCCGTCGAGCTCGAATTCGGCCTCGATAACTGATTTGCGGTTCGGGTCGGCCACTGTGCGGCTGTCGGCCCTTCCCCCCTGAAGCAGCGAGAGTGCGCCGAGAATTATCGATTTTCCGGCACCGGTTTCGCCGGTTATGACGTTGAAACCGCGCTCAAACTCTATCTCGACGTTGTCGATAAGCGCATAGTTCGATATTCTGAGAAGTCGGAGCATGGCCTTATTTGTTTTTGCCTTCTTTGATCTTCTGGATGCGGTCCTGATCGGTAGGGTAGAGCGATGACAGAATCTCTACGACGCGGTCGCGCTCTTCCTGAGAACCTTTGGTGTAGACGTTGACAAGCTCGTCGAGCTTCGAGTCGCGGAACATAGACAGGCCGACCGACATAGGCGCCACATTATAGATGTTTTTCAGCGTCTCGAGCGATTCCGTTATGGCCGCGCGTCCCTTGTCGGGGCTGACGCTCATCTGGTCGATACCTTCACGGTGGTATTTGTAGACCATGTCGCGAAGCTGCTGAGTCGACGGATCGGTATAGGCGCCGAGGACAGCGGCGCGGTTCTTGTTGTCGTCGAAGGCGCGCCAGCCCGTTTCGCCGCTCGACTGTGCCTGCTGGACAATGGTCTTCACCCTGTCCCACGCCGCTTCGCCGCCGCGTGGCGCGAAGCTGTCGGTGTCGATGGCGATTATCAGATAGGCATAGAAATTGAGGATAGCCGTCAGCTGGCTCTCCATGTTCGTTTCGTTGAAGGTCAGCGGCTCCCCCTCGCTGTAGGTGAATTCCACCTTCGAGTCGCGGAAGTTTATGAGGTTTGTGGTGTAGGAGGCGTTGTAGGCCGGGCGCGTAGCCTGAACCTGAATGTCGCCGGTCATCTTGTCGCCGTCATATTCCTTTATTGTGAAGAAAAGCGTGCATTCGATTTTTTCTATCGGGGAATATTGTGCGGCTGTGAACTTTGTGTCGTTCATATACGACGTGATGGCTTCCTGAAGCGTTGTGAAGACGCTCTTGTTCGTGCCGGTAATCTTGTCGGAGTTGACTTCGACGCGGCAGTTCAGCTCCTGTGCGGCGCCCGAGGCAGCCAGCAGGGCAAAGATAAGGAGAGAGAGGATTTTACGCATTGCGGAGAGTTTCTATTGAGTCGATAATGTCGGCGGCTACGGCACTTTTGGGCTTAAGTGTGCCGGCTGTACGGCGGCCGTCGGCGGTTATGATGGTGACAAGGTTGGTGTCGGTTCCGAAACCGGCTCCCTTGTCGGCCAGAGAGTTGACAACTATCATGTCGAGGTTCTTACGGCGAAGCTTGTCGGCTCCGTGGGCTATGGCGTCGTCGGTTTCGAGGGCGAATCCTACGAGAGTCTGCCCCGGGCGTTTCTCCGAGCCGAGGGTGGCGGCGATGTCGGGGTTGCGCACCAGTTCGAGGGTCATCGCCGGGCTGTCGCCGCGTTTCAGCTTCGAGGGGCTGACGGCGGCCGGACGGTAGTCGGCCACGGCGGCGCACATTATTGCGATGTCGCTTCCGGCAAACGCCTTGCGCGCTTCGGCAAGCATCTCTTCGGCGCTCTCGACGCGGCGCACCTCGATAAGCGGGTTGCGCGCCTCCAGAGCCACCGGCCCTGAGACCAGAATGACGCGGGCGCCGCGCCGGGCGGCTTCCTCGGCCAAAGCGTAGCCCATCTTGCCCGACGAGAAGTTACTTATGAAACGAACGGGATCGAGCTTTTCGCGTGTCGGGCCGGCGGTAATCGTCACCGTTTTGCCGGTCATTGACCCGGCTGTAGCAAAATGGCTTTCGAGCGTTGCTACGATCTCTTCGGGTTCGGCCATGCGCCCCTTGCCGCTGAGGCCGCTGGCGAGAGCGCCGCTCCCCGGCTCTATGATGTGGTTGCCGAACGAGCGCAGCCGTTCGATGTTGGCCACGGTCGAGGGGTGGCGCATCATGTCGAGATCCATTGCCGGAGCAATCCACACAGGCTCTTTGGCCGACAGATAAGTCGTCACGAGCATATTGTCGGCAATGCCGTTGGCCATTTTCCCGATTGTCGAGGCTGTGGCGGGAGCTACGACCATAGCGTCGGCCCACAGCCCGAGGTCGACATGGCTGTGCCATTCGCCGGTGTTGGCGGTGAAAAACTCGCTGACGACGGGCTTCTGGCTCAAAGAAGCGAATGTCACGGGCGCTACGAACTCCTTCGCTGCCGGAGTCATGACAACCTGAACCTCGGCTCCGGCTTTTGTCAGCAGCCGCAGAAGCGTCACGCTCTTATAGGCGGCAATGCCGCCCGTGACGCCGAGAATGATATGTTTGCCTTTGAGAGAGCTCACTTCATCGACAGTTTAATTCGTGTGAAGACGTCTTTGGTGTTGCCGGCGAAGTCGCCCTGCATTATCCAGTTGTAGTAGCCCGGCTCGCGGCGCAGTATGTCGCGCACGGGCTGCCCTTTGTATTTGCCGAAGTTGATAATCTCGCGGCCCGATTCGTCGCGGATAATCCGGCCCATGAGGTCGACATTGTCGTTCTGGCTCGAGAACGTGCTCAGGGCGTCAACGTCGTTCTCAAGGTCGTCGTAGCGGTCGAGCTGAGCCATCAGAACCTCGTAGGTGGCGCGTGTGTCGGCGTTGGCCGAATGGGCTCCTTCGAGATCTTTGTCGCAATAGAGACGATAGGCGGCCGAGAGGGTGCGCTGCTCTTTCTTGTGGAAGATTGTCTGGACGTCGATAAAGCGCACTTTCGAGAAGTCGAACTTTATTCCGGCCCGGCGGAATTCCTCGTCGAGAAGAGGTACGTCGAAGCGGTTCGAGTTGAAGCCGGCGATGTCGCATCCCGTCATCCAGTCGGCCAGCGAGCGGGCTATGCGTGAGAATGCGGGCTCGTCGGCGACGTCGGCGTCGGTAATATGGTGGACGGCCGTAGCTTCGGCGGGAATAGGAATGCCGGGGTTTATGCGGCGCGTCTTCTCTTCGTCGTGGCCGTCGGGAAAGACTTTTATCATTGATATTTCAACGATGCGGTCCGACGATATGTTGGTGCCGGTGGTTTCGAGATCGAAGAAAACCACCGGACGAGTCAGTTTCAGTTTCATTTCAGATTGCGGGAGGGGATTGTTAGAACTCGGCTACGAGCATCGGCATCAGAAGCATGATGAGCTCGGTGTCGTCTTCGTTTTCCGACGGTTTGAACAGCCCGGGACGCGAGGGGTCGCACAGCTCCATGATGACGTCGTTGGAGCGTATAGTGGCCAGAATCTCGCTCGTGTAGGGGCCGCTGAAGCCGATGACCATGTCTTTGCCCTCGTAGTCGCAGGCTACCGATTCCCAGGCCGAGCTGTTGTAGCCGTTTTCGCAGGCTTTGAGAATCATGCGTCCCTGCTCGAGCTTGAAGCGGATGAGGCCGTTGTCGGTGTTGCCGAAGAAGCCTATGCGGCGTACTGCGCTCTGGAGTGTGGGGCGGTCGACGGTCAGAGTGTAGGGATTGTTCTGCGGAATAACACGGTTGTAGTCGGGGAAACGGCCTTTGATAAGGCGGCTGTTGAAGGTGAAGCCGTCGCTGTCGAAGGTGATTCCCTTTTCGCGCATCGAGATCCGGATCTCAGATTCCTTGGCGAAGACATTTTTCAGGACGACGGCGCTCTTTGTCGGCAGGATGAACGAGCCGCGCGCACCCGGCTTGATGGCCTTGTCGGTGAATTTGACGAGCTTGCGGGTGTCGGTGGCGGCGAATACGAACTCTTCTTCGAAAATGTCGAGCAGTATGCCGGTCATCTGCGGGCGAAGTTCGTCGGAGCCGACGGCAAAGAGAGTGTTGTCTATGCCGCGGATGAGGCTGCCCGAGCTGATCGTGAAGTCTATCGGAGCTGCCTCGCCGGCCTCGGGCTGGGAATCGGCCTCGGGGAATTCGTCGCCGTCGAAGCCCATGAACTTGAATTCGCCGTTGGCATATTCAACCGTGATGGCATAGTTCATGTCGGGGTCGACCACGAAGGAAATGCCGACATCGGGAAGCTCGCGGAGTAGCTCTACGAGGCGCTTGGCGTCGACGCATACCGAGCCCGAGCCTTCGACACCTCCAACGGGAATACGGCCTTCGAGAAAGTTCTCGCCGTCGGAGGCTGTGACTGTCAGGGTCTCGTCCTGAAGCGTGAGCTTGAAATTGTTGAGAATTGTCAGCGCATTCTTGGCGTTGATGATTTTGCTGACTGCCGATGTGCAGGCATATAGAGCTTTTCCGGGGACGATAAATTTCATTGCTGGATAGTTTATGTTTAATGCGCAAAAATAGCAAAAAATCCTGTAAGTTCTGTAAGTCTTGCGAGTTTTATGTGCCTTATAAGTCTTATAAATCCTGTAAGTCTTATAAAATTTATAATTAAGGCTGTAATTAACGGGGTTTAATATCGGCGGGCAATATTGTTGCCCGTTTATCCGGATACCTTTGCGATGTCAACCGAAACTAACCTTAAAAACAATCCCAATCATGAACCAGGCAGTAGTGATCAGCACCCGCGTACTCGCAACCATCAATTCGCTTCCCGACGAAGAACGCTCGGCTATGGCCGCCGCTCTGACGGGCGAGTTTATTCTCGGCATGGATGTCAGCAAGGAGCTGACCGAGATGCAGCAGATTGTCTATCGGATAATCCGCAACTATGTGGTCAGCGATATGCGCCGCGCGGCTAACTGAAAGTCAGTATTGCAGATAGATAAACGGCACGAGGTCGCTCTGGCGAACCTGAATGATGAGCAGAATGACCAGCGCGAGCACGAGGGCCTGAACCCAGAAGGGGGTGGCGATGAAGCGGTCGCGCGCGTTGGTGAACCAGCGGTGGGGCATGAAGTGCATGAAGTAGCCGAGCATCAGCGCCAGGATAATCGTGAAGTAGCCGATTATGAACTGGGGGGCTATCGCCGGATGGAAGTCATAGATAATCTGGTGGGCCATCTCGGCGGCTCCCTCGAGGCTTCTCATTCTGAAGAACACGAAGGCTATAGCAACGAGATTGAAGGTCAGGAAAATGTTGAGCGTCATGCGCCACCAGCTGACGTTGCTGTCGACGGTCAGGTTCGGGAAGAGCCGTTTCAGCGATTTATGGGCTACGAGAAGGAATCCGTGGATGGCTCCCCAGATGACATACATCCATGACGCGCCGTGCCAGAGGCCGCCGATTACCATCGTAGAGAACTGGTTGAAATAGGCGCGCGGCTTGCTGCACCGGTTGCCCCCCATGGGAATATAGACATAGTCGCGCAGCCATGTCGACAGCGAGATGTGCCAGCGGTGCCAGAATTCCGTGGGACTCTGAGCTTTGAACGGGGCGTTGAAGTTGTCGAGGAAGCGATAGCCGAGCATGAGCGCTATGCCTATGGCTATGTCGGAGTAGCCCGAGAAGTCGCAGTAGAGCTGGAGCATGAATCCATACATTCCCATGAGATTCTCGAAGCCGCTGTAGAGCGACGGATTGTCGAAGATGCGGTCGACGAAGTTGCCGCTTATGAAGTCGGCGACCACAACCTTTTTTATCAGACCCGATATGATCAGGAATATTCCTTCGCCGACCATGGCGCGCGAGGCTACGGGATTCTGCTCGACCTGAGGCAGCATGTCTTTGGCGCGGACAACGGGGCCTGCGAGCAGCGGCGGGAAGAATGTCAGGTAGAAGGTGTAGTTGAGGAAGTTGTCGCAGGGCTTTATTGTGCCGCGGTAGATGTCGACGATATAGCTTATCGAGCGGAAGGTGAAAAACGATATGCCGGCAGGGAGAATTATGTCGAGGGCGTCGAACTTGACGGAGCCGAAGTTCGAGATCGTGTCGAGAATCAGGTTGAAATACTTGAAATAGACAAGCATTCCGATATTTATGACTACGTTTATCCACACAATCAGCTTGCGGACGGCGCTTTTCCGGGCCGACCCGAGCCACTGTCCCAGAAGGAAGTCGCTCACGCAGACGCCCAGAAGTATGAAGCAGCACCAGGCCGACGATTTATAGTAGAAATAAAGCGAAAACAGAATCACAAAGATTTTCTTCGCTGTCGGGAAGCGCCGCAGAAGACTGTAGACGCCGATAAAGACAACGAAGAGAATCAGAAACAGACCGGTGTTGAACAGCAGCGGGCTGGCGGGGTCGTAACCCAGCACCTGAGGCAGTTTTTCGGCGTCGATATAATTTTCCATTGCTAAGGGGGGGAGGGCGATGCCGTTATTGTTTGTTGACGATGGCATCGATGAGGGCGTCGTAGACAAGGCGACCTTCAAGGTTATAGCCCTTGCGGGTGTGGTGGATTCGGTCTTTGGCGAAGAGGCCGTTGGCAATCCAGCGGCTGCTGGCTCCGGTGCCTCCGGCAACGTCCCAGAAGTCGAGCACGGCGATGTTGTTCTCGCGGCCATAGCGCAGAATCTCGTCGCGCACTTCGGCGATATTGCGGTTGGGGGCGTAGTCGCGCACGGTTGTCGTCACTTTGCGGCTGACGGTTTTCGATGAGCGGCGCCGACGTCCTTTTTTGCCGCGGCGGCGCTTTCCGGCCGGGACTTTCACGGTCTTCGTCACCTTCCGGCTGACCGAGCGCTGACATTCCATCGGTGTCATCAGAAGTATGGCGGCGTCGGGATTCGATTCCTGGATATTTTTCACGAGCCGGTCGATGCTCTGGGAGAAGCTCGTGGAGTTGAAGCGACCGAAGGCTTCGTTGGTCCCGAGGGCTATGATGACGAGGGAGGGGGAGAGCGGTGCTATTCCGGCGCCTACGTTGCCGATACGGTTATAGGTGTTGTATGTGGCGCCGTTGTTGCCGATCGAGTGATAGAACACTCCGGGCCGTTCGCCCGAAAGGGCGACACCGTAGAGAGTCAGATCGCCTTTCGACGAGAAGTCGACTTTTACCTCGGTCTCCTGTGTCGACATTACGACCTGAGTGTAGTCGTGCGACGGGATGACCTTGTAGTGGAGTTCTTCGCCGCGGTCGTTGACGATATTGTCTATTGTCATTTTCCCGCCGTGGAAGATTGTGAACGACTTGAAAGGGTTGTAGTCGTCAGTGTCTTTCGTGCCTACTGTGAAACTGCCGGAGTTGCGCGAGGGGTGGAGCGACGTTCCGGTGAATCCCATCGGGTAGCTCCACTGGCGGCTCATGAGCTTCACGGGGCTCCATGAGTCTGACGAGGTGAAGACATAGTCGACAGGCTGGTTTGTACCGCTCATTTTCAGCGGTGCGATTATTCCGCGTCCGGCATTTCCGAAGTCGTACTGTAGCAGTTCGCGCGTGGTTCCGGAGTTCATTCCGGCCTGGACATGGCTGTCGCCGATGAGAACTACCGACACCGGTTTCTTCTGTGAGTCGGCGAAAGCGCGGCGGAGCTTGTCCCATTTGGCTCCGTTGAAGATGACATGGTTCGACGACGAGCGGATGAAGTCGGGCACTGGGATGTCGATGTCGTCGCCCGGCTCGATGTCGAACACGGGATTCTCGCGGATGTCCTGTTCCGAATCATCGGTGATTTCGTCTTCCTGTGCGGTAACGTCGCCTTCGGTGCCCTCTTCGTCGTCATCGTTTTCTTCGGGAGCGGTTGCCGCAGGCTGTGATGCCGCGGGAGGCGCCGCAGGAGTCGTTGTTGCGGCTGCGCCAGCCAGTATGGTTGCCAGTGACAGGGCCGCGAGGCTGAGTAGGGGCTTTTTCATTTGAGGAGGTTTTGGAGAGCGTTAAAGAGATAGGTGGCAAGCTCTTTGCCGCCTTTGTGGGTCAGATGGATATAGTCTTTGTTGGCACGTCCGTCGGAGGCCCATGCCACAATGGCGCCGTCGCCGCCCATTGCGGCGCGGGTGTCCCAGAAGAGGCAGTGGGCGCGGCGTGCGGCCTGCCGCTGTGCGTCGACCATGAATTTGGCTGTCGACATCGATTTCACCTCGCCACCCTTCTTTTCGCCGCGGTCGCCGATGCCCATGAGCATTATGTCGGCGTTGGGATAACACTGGCGCACGTTGTTTATCACTTCAACGAGGTGGCTCATATAGACGTCGTAGTTCGTCTGCTTGGCTGTCAGCGCATTGATGCCGAACTCGAGGATGATGAGGTCGTAATCGGCCCATTTGGCCATCTGGCGGCAGAGTTTCTTGTCGACAGAGGCAAGGGCGATGCCGCTCTTTCCGCGCGACGACAGACAGTCGACACCGATTCCTCCGGCGCTTTCGAGCCACACGCCGAGGCCGGCGAGTTTCGGGTCGGTGACTTTAATGTCGAATTCCGATGTCGGCCCTTCGATCTCGATTGCCTGAACGTCGGGCGAGCCGGTGATCTTGTGCTCAGTCCAGTTGCCCGAGGTCTTGGTCATGACCGTTGTGTTGGCCGGAGATATGAAGAGGAAGCGCGAGCGATCCCATGTGTCGAGATGGGCGGGCTGCTTCACCCCGGCGTAGGTCGACAGTGCGTTTCCTTTCGGCATGAAATATTGCTCGGAAAGCGAGATATAGCGTTTGTCGCTCTTTTTGCCCTTGGGGAGGGCTGTCCAGCCGTCGCCCCCCTGACGGACAGAACGGCGGAATCCGGGAAAAGCCGAATACATCGACATATATCCGGTGCCTGTGCCGCCGTATGCGCCCTGAAGCATCTCGCGGAGATCCTGAGTCATAATGTCGCCCTCGATATAGCTGTCGCCAACGACGGCGATACGGGCGCGGCGCGGGTCGGCGATGGCGCGGCGAAGATGATAGAGACCGACCGAGCCGTCGGTGTAGTCTTCGATGACGGTCTGGCCGTTGACCTGCGATGGTTGCGGCTCGCCGATGATTGTGTCGGTGTAGAGCGGATTCCCCTGCGCGTCGAGATTCTTGGCTACGGCCTCGGCTTTAAGCAGTTCGGGATCGACGGTCTCGCCTGTCGAGGCGCTGTCGGAGGGGAGCAGCGAGTCGGGCAGAATGTCGCGTATAAGGCTGAAATTCTTCACTCTGCCGCCTGTCCAGCGTTCGAGAGGCATGAACGATACGCCGGCAACTATGGCAATCGCGAGAAACACTGTCAGCACAATCTTGCCGGCCGGCCCGCGGTGATTCTTTTCGGGATCTTCGGGGGGCTGGGGGGCAGATTCAGGCGCAGCCGTCTGCGCCGGCTTGTTCGAGACCTTTTCTGTCTCGTTTTCCTGTTCAATATTCTTCTTACTCATTGTAGTCTATTGGCTTGTTGATAATCTCGCGCAGAGGCGTTATTTTCGCTTCAGTCTCTTCCCATTCCTGAGCGGCGACCGACTCGGCTGTTATCCCTCCGCCACCGAAGATGTTGAAGTCCGACGAGCCGTCGGCGTTCTGACGCGCCATGGCGCATCGCAGATTGACGTATGCGTCGATGGCCCGTCCGCTCTGCACTCCTACAAATCCGGCATAGCATTTCCGTTCGTGTGATTCGAGCTCGGTTATGCGCCTGATGGCTTCGTCGCGCGGCGATCCGCCGACAGCCGCGGTCGGGGAGAGGGCCGTCAGAAACTCGCGGTAGTCGTCGACGCTGAGCTGTAGCCGCATTTCCGTAGCCCTGTGTTTGATATTGCCGAAAGGCACTTCGCAAGTGCGCACACTGCACTTCACGTCGTTGGCCGCGAACCGCGAGATTACATCGGCTATGTCGGCGACAACGAAGGTGTGCTCGTTGATATTCTTGCGGTCCCATTCCTGCGCGTCGGCGGGCAAGGTGCCGGCAAGCGGCCTCATCAGCATTGTCGCGGGATCGTCGTCGGCGACTTTCAGCAGAAGCTCGGGCGTGGCTCCGAGCCAGAGTCCGGTCTCGCGGGTGAAGCAGAGATAGCGGAAGGTGTTGGAGAATCCGGCGAAGAGGTCGCGGGCGATGTCGACAACGCGCCGTGGCGAGCCGAGCACTTCCATGCGCGACAGCACAGTCTTCCCCTTGCGCCGTTTCAGACGTCTGATTTCGGTGTCGACATACGCGAGATATATCGTGCGGTCGGTCGAGAGTGTCTGGAGATGTTCGTCGGAGTCTTTCCCTGCCGGGGGATTTGCACCGGCATATTCGAGAAAGGCCTCGGGCGTCGCGAAGTCGCAGCTGACGGCGGCCGTATAGGCTTCGTCGTTATTGAAGAAGTTGATGAAGAACGAGTCGGTTCCGGCGGCAGACTGCTCGCGCGGTTTCCAGACGCCGGCGTCGTCGTTGTCGGGTCGGGCTGCGAAAAATCGGGCTTCCCGGTTGTCGGGGAGCGCGAAAAGGGCGAACGGTATGTTGCGGGCAATCGCGGCCTCGACCGCGCATGCCTGAATGTCGGTTATCTTAATCATCGGCAATCTCGGCCATCAGCTCAAAAGGTGAGGCCGATGTAATTTTCACGTTATAAAACTCACCGCGTTTCAGCTCGCGGCCATCGGGGAGGGCTATCATGACCTCCGGATCGACTTCGGGCGAATCCCATTGCGTCCGTCCGACCATGAAATCGCTTTCGCGGCGGTCGACTATGACCCGAAGTGTCTGCCCGACCTTTGTCTGCTGGATTTCGTCGCTGATCTCTTCCTGAAGGGCCATCAGCCTGTCGAGACGACGCTGTTTCTCTTCCTGAGGAATGTCGTCGGCGAGGTTGCGGGCTGCAAAGGTGTCCTCTTCCTCACAATATGCGAACGCGCCCATGCGTTCGAATCTCTGTTCTCTGACGAAGTCGAGAAGTTCGTCGAACTCGCGGGGGCCTTCGCCCGGAAACCCGACCATGAGGGTGGTGCGGATATGCAGTCCGGGCACACGGCGGCGCATTTCGGCCAGCAGTTCGCGCGTGGCCTTCGCGTCGATATGACGCCGCATATTTGTCAATACCGGGTCGGCGATATGCTGAAGGGCGATGTCGATATATTTGCAGACGTTGGGGCGCCGGGCCATAACGTCGAGCAGATCCATCGGGAAGCCGGCCGGATAGGCATAGTGAAGGCGGATCCAGTCAACGCCGGGGATGTCGGCAATAGCGTCGACGAGCGCTGCCAGCGGCGAAAGCTGTCCCGGGGCCACAGGACCGAGATCGGCGCCGTAGCCGCTGAGATCCTGGGCAATGACGTTGAATTCTCTGACCCCCCGGCCGACAAGCATCCTGACTTCGTCGAGAATCTCGTCGCGACTCCGCGAGCGGTAGCGCCCGGTTATAAGCGGTATGGCGCAGAATGCGCAGAAACGGTTACAGCCTTCGGCGATTTTCAGATAGGCATGGTGAGACGGCGTTGTTATTACGCGGTCATAGGGAGCCGTGGCGGGGCTGCGGCGCGCAAGGTCGGCGACGAGCCGGCTCCAGTCGGTTTTGCCGTACCAGGCGGTCACTTCGGGAATCTCTGCAGGCAGTTCGCTGCGATAGCGCTCGCTAAGGCAGCCCATTACGCGCACTTCGCCGACTTTGCCGTTTTTCAGGCGTTCACACCAGGCCAGTATCTCGTTGACCGATTCTTCTTTGGCGTCGCCGATAAATCCGCATGTGTTTATGACGACGATGTCGTCGGGACCGAGGTCATCTTCAGAGGGCTCGACGACGACGCTGTAGCCGACATCTTCGAGACGACGCATCAGAACCTCGCTGTCGACGAGGTTCTTGCTGCATCCCATGGTGATAACACCGACTCGCTTGGCGGTCTTCGACATCGTTGCGCGGCGGTCAGTTTTTGCCTCCGAAGAGTGATTCTACAAATTCGCGTTTGTGGAAAACCTGAAGGTCGTCGATGCCCTCGCCGAGTCCGATATATTTCACCGGAATGCGGAATTTGTGACTTATTCCGATGACAACTCCACCTTTGGCGGTTCCGTCGAGCTTGGTGACGGCCAGAGAGGTGACGTCGGTTGCGGCCGTGAACTGGCGTGCCTGCTCGAAAGCGTTCTGTCCGGTCGAGCCATCGAGCACGAGCAAAACGTCGTTCGGAGCTGTCGCGACAACCTTCTTCATTGTGTTGCGAATCTTTGTCAGCTCGTCCATGAGGCCTTTCTTGTTGTGGAGGCGTCCGGCGGTGTCGATGATGACGACGTCGGCTCCCTGAGCCTTGGCGCTCTGAAGGGTGTCGAAGGCCACGGCGGCGGGGTCAGAGCCGATTTTCTGCTTCACAACAGGGACTCCGGCGCGCTCTCCCCACACGTCGAGCTGCTCGATGGCAGCGGCGCGGAAGGTGTCGGCGGCGCCGAGAACGACTTTGTTGCCGGCTTTCTTGAACTGGGCGGCCAACTTGCCTATTGTGGTCGTCTTGCCTACGCCGTTGACGCCTACGACCATAATGACATACGGACGCGGCATTTCGGGCGGCAGAACGAAGTCGTCGAGCATCTGCTCGCTGTCGTCGCCGGCAAGCATCTGCGCGACCTCGTCGGCGATGAGACTGTTGAGCTCGGCGGTGCCTACATATTTGTCGCGCTTGACGCGGGCCTGAAGGCGTTCGATGATTTCCAGCGAGGTGTCGACACCGACGTCGCTGGTGATGAAAACATCCTCGAGGTTGTCGAGGACCTCGTCGTCGACTTTGCTCTTGCCTGCAATGGCACGTGTTATCTTGCTGAAAACGCCCGTTTTAGTCCTTTCAAGACCTTTGTCGAGCGTCTCCTTCTTTTCTTTGGAGAAAAATTTGCTGAAAAAGCCCATACGATCGCTTTTTAATTCGGACTGCAAAGGTAGCGTTTTTTTCGGAATCCGACAACCCCGCAATAGCGGCTCGCCTTAAGGTCTTTAAGGTCTTTAAGGGCCTTAAAGCCGGTTACCGACGAGCTTTTTTTGCAGGTTTTTAGATTTTTTTGCTACCTTTGACGGCGAAGCGCTCCGGCGCTTGGATGCTGAATTCTTTAATAAACCTATTAAATACCATTAAATCACATGTTTAAAAATCAACCGGCGGGACTGATTCCCGCGGCATTGAGCAACATGGGCGAGCGGTTCGGATATTATATCATGAACGCCGTGCTGGTGCTCTTTCTGTGTTCGAAGTTCGGGCTAAAAGAAGAAACAAGTGCCATCATCTATTCCTGCTTCTATGCCGGAATCTATGTTCTCAGCCTCGTCGGCGGTCTTATCGCAGACAAGACCCGCAATTATAAGGGCACTATCATCACCGGCCTTTTCATTATGACCGCAGGCTATATCCTGCTCTCGTTCCCCATTTTCGCAACTGCCGAGAATCAGGTGTGGCTGCTGTCGCTGACCTGCGGCGCCCTTTTCCTCATCGCCTTCGGCAACGGTCTGTTCAAAGGTAACCTTCAGGCTATCGTCGGCCAGCTCTACGACAATCCCCGCTATGCCGCCCAGCGCGATTCAGGATTCCAGATTTTCTATGTATTCATCAATATCGGCGGCCTTATAGCTCCGTTTGTGGCTCCGATGCTCAGAAGCTGGTGGCTCGGCGAAAACGGCCTGATTTACAATGCGTCTCTTCCGGCTCTCTGCCATGAATATCTGAGTGTGGCCGACAGCATGAACACTCAGAATCTCAACAACCTTTACGCTCTCATCACCGAGGTCGGCGGCAATGCGTCGGCAAATATCTCGGAATTCTGCACCCGCTATCTCGACGTGTTCAACACCGGCATCCACTATTCATTTATCGCCTCGGTGGTAGCGATGCTCGTTTCGCTTCTGATATTCGTCTTCACCAAGAAGCAGCTTCCCTCTCCCGCCCGCAAAGAGAAAGAAGAGACCGTCAACTATACAGCCGAGGAGAAAAAACAGATGGCTACCGAAATCAAGCAGCGAATGTATGCTCTTTTCGCAGTGCTCGGCATCGCCATCTTCTTCTGGTTCTCATTCCATCAGAACGGAACATCGCTCTCGCTGTTTGCCCGCGACTTCGTCAAGACCGACTCTGTCCAGCCTGAGATATGGCAGGCCCTCAATCCTTTCTATGTTATTGTGCTGACGCCGCTCGTGATGTGGATTTTCTCGGCTCTCTCGCGTCGCGGAAAAGAGATCTCGACTCCGCGCAAAATCGCCATCGGCATGGGCCTCGCCGGCCTTGCCTATCTGTTCCTGACAATCTTCTCGTCCATTCAGGGCTATCCTTCGGCCGAAGAATTCAAATCGCTCGCTCCTTCCGTAGCCGAGGCGATGAAGACAGGCCCCTGGGTGCTGTTCGTGCTCTATTTCTTCCTGACTGTCGCCGAACTTTTCATATCGCCGCTCGGACTGTCGTTCGTGTCGAAAGTCGCTCCGAAACATCTTCAGGGTCTTTGTCAGGGTCTCTGGCTCGGTGCAACAGCCGTCGGCAACCTGCTTCTCTGGGTCGGCCCGCTGATCTACAACGCCTGCCCGATATGGGTTGCCTGGACGGTATTCCTGAGCGTATGCGTTGTTTCCATGGGCGTTATGTTCGCCATGGTCAACTGGCTCGAGAGAGTTACCCGATAACCTTTTACGTCCCGTCGGGGCGCACTGAAATAAAATCCACCTCCCGCGAGGTGGATTTTTATATTCGGTCAATTTACTTTTTTTATAGGAATTCCGAAAAAATGTGTAATTTTGCCGTGACATAAAACCTGACATAAACTCTAAAAAACAGTTTAATTGACTCACGCCCGACCTGTAATGGTTAATAAAACTCGCGACAAGCTCATTGAAGTGGCTCGGCAACTCTTTGTCCATAAGGGCATTGAGAATACCACTATGAACGATATCGCGAACGCATCCGACAAGGGCCGGCGCACGATCTACACCTATTTCAAAAACAAACGCGAGATCTACAACGCCGTTGTCGACCGCGAGAGCGAACATCTCGTGGCCCGTCTGCGCCGCGTTGTCGAATCCCCGCTTCCACCCGCCGAAAAGCTACGAACCTACCTCGAGACACGCTTCGACATCGTCAAGGATGCCGTAGGCCGCCCCGGTGGCTCGTTCAAGTCGTATCTCACCCTCGATTTCCGTCGCGTCGACCGCATACGCCGTCAGGCCATCTCGAAAGAGGCAGCTCTCTTCGAGAAGCTTATGGCCGAAGGCATAGCCGCAGGAGCGTTCCGCTCCGACGTCACTACCGCGACCCTCGTCGAAGCGGTAATATTTCAGGGTGTCGACTACAGCTATCTGCGCGACAACTTCTCCGACATTAAAACCGACCCTTCGGATATGCGGCAGAAGGTGGTGGATTTCATGATGAAGGCCATCGTCGTCACCGACGTCTGAGGGAGTCAATTATGTATAACCATCAACCCCAACCAACAATGAAACTTCTCGAAGGAAAGACTGCTCTGATAACCGGCGCCGCGCGTGGTATCGGCAAAGCCCTTGCACTGCGTTTCGCCGCAGAAGGTGCCAACATCGCATTCACCGACCTCGCTATTGACGAAAACGGTAAGAAGACCGAAGAAGAAATAGCTGCTCTCGGTGTTAAAGTCAAAGGATATGCCTCCAACGCCGCAGATTTCGCACAGACCGAAACCGTAGTCAAAGAGGTCGTAGCCGATTTCGGCCGTATCGATATTCTTGTCAACAACGCCGGAATAACCCGCGACGGACTGATGCTCAGAATGACCGAAGCCCAGTGGGATTCCGTCATCAGCGTAAACCTCAAGAGCGCTTTCAACTTTATCCATGCCGTTCTGCCCGTCATGATGCGCCAGCGCGGCGGCTCTATCATCAACATGGCTTCGGTAGTAGGCGTCCACGGCAATGCCGGACAGTCGAACTATGCAGCTTCGAAGGCCGGTCTTATCGCTCTGGCCAAGAGCATCGCCCAGGAGGTCGGCTCGCGTGGAATCCGTGCAAATGCCATAGCCCCCGGCTTTATCGAGACGGCGATGACAGCCGCTCTGCCCGACGACATCCGTGCCGAATGGGTTAAGAAAATTCCTCTGCGTCGTGGCGGTCAGGTCGACGACATCGCAAATGTCGCCACCTTCCTTGCCAGCGATATGTCGAGCTATGTGACCGGTCAGGTCATTCAGGTCGACGGTGGCATGAATATGTAAATGCCCGTATCTGACAGCGCATAACCAAACTTATATATATTCCCAAATTTTTATATCCCTGAACGACCGGTGGAGCTGTGAAGCTGTGCCGGCCATTTTTTTGTTCCATCGGATAGATTTTTGTAACTTTGCGGTTGTTATGAATTTAAAGCCCCTGATGTCGGGGCGGAATTAAACGATATGCTAAGATACAACACCCAGTTGCCCCGGCTTGTGCTCCCGGAATACGGACGCAACATACAACAGATGGTCGATCATTGCCTGACTATTGAAGACCGAGCCGAACGAACCCGTTGTGCCTATTCGATAGTGAATGCCATGGGTGCCTTATATCCGGCCCTGCGCGACAACGAACAGTCGCGTCATAAGCTCTGGGATCATCTCAATATAATGAGCGATTTCGGCCTCGATATCGACTGGCCGTGCGAGGTTATCGGGCGCGAAAGCCTCAATATGCGTCCCGACAAAGTTGTATATCCCCAGTCGCTCATCCATCGCCGCCATTACGGCCGCAATATTGAGATGATGATTCAGAGGGCCGCCGCGATGGAACCGGGCGAAGAGCGCGACGCTTTGGCCATGATGCTTGCCAACCAGATGAAGAAGCTTCTTATGATGGTCAATAAAGACGGAGTCGACGACGAACGCATATTCCGCGATCTGGCTGAATACAGCCATGGCGAGCTGCGCTACGACGCGGCCGAGCATCCGCTCCATCAGTTTCAGATCGTAGCGCCTCCGGCTCTGGGCAAAAAGAAAAAGAAGAAATGATAACTCGCGGAATGCTGACGCCTGCCGGCGAGTTCAATAAACCCCACGGCATAAAAGGCGAGATCTCGGCCTCGTTCGACCCGCGTGTCGATGTCGGCGCTCTCAAGTGTGTGGTCGCCGAGGTCAATGGCCTTTTCGTGCCTTTTTTCATCGACGCCATCCGCTCGCGCGGGGCTGACGCCGTACTGCTCACCATCGATGGCATCACCGACGAAAACGAGGCGAAGCTGCTCTCGAGGAAGCCTCTGTATCTGCTCAATGGCGACGCGGCTCTTGCCGCTGACGACGAAGACGATGGCTTCTATGCCGAAGACCTTGTCGGGTTCAGCGCACTTGACGAAGATGGCGCCGTTATCGGAAAAATAGCCGGTGTCGACTCGACCACCGCCAACGTGCTTTTCGTCATCGACCGTCCCGACGGCAGCGAGGCTCTCGTGCCTGTCGCCGATGAGTTTATCGACGGGATTGATCCTGAAAGTGCCACAATCACCCTCCGTCTGCCCGACGGACTTTTATAATACACAGCATTATGGGTTACGACGAACAATCATCAATAAACTACATACGCCACTCGACCGGCGATCTTCTGGCTGCCTACGACGACGACCAGATTCTGAACATAATCGATATGGTGTGGGACTGGCAGGATGCCAACGGATTTCTTGACATTGACGCCGGCGCCGACGCACCCGAGATAAATGTAGCGGATGTTGTCGCATATTGCCGCCGCATGCTCGGCCGCGACAGCGGAAACCGCGTGGCTCCCGAACATATCGAGCCTATTGTGGTCGCCGAACTCGAATTCGAAGACTCAATAGACGAATTCTGATGAAGGTGCTACGACTTTTTCTTATCGTGCTCGCGGCCATTGTTCCGTTCGTAAGCCGGGCCGCCGATCCCGATCCCTGGGAGAACTACGACGAGGCCATGTTCATGGACATGGATCTCGACGCCAATATCGCCTCTCCGGCATTGTCGTCCGACAAGGAGCGGCGTGCCGTCAGACGGTATATCGGAGAGCTTGGGAAACGTGTGGCCGAGAAAGGGTATATTGTAGAGACCGATCGCGACGACGAGGTTATGGTGGTGACGATTCCTCTCGAGAAACTTTTTCTGCCTAACGACACTCTTCTGCGCGCCGGATTTGAGAAGACCCTGCGTCCGCTGATCGGATTCCTGAAAGACCCCGGAATGTTCAAGGTCGTCTATGCCGTCCACAGCGACAACACGGGCAGCGAGAATTACAACTACGACCTGTCGAACGAGCGCGTTGCGTCGATCTACGACTGGCTTCTCGACAATATCAGCGAGGATCTGATTGTTATTCCTTTCGCGATGGGCGACACCGACCCTATAGAATCGAACATGACCCGCGACGGACGCCGTCAGAACCGCCGCCTCGAAATTTTCTTTGTCCCCGGGCCGGAACTGATTATGCGCGCCCGCAAGGGAAAGATCTGAGCTTAGTTTTCGTCGTCGATATCGTCGATGTCGTCGATGTCGTCGAACGGCAATACGTTGCGGCGGCCCTGGCGTATGCGCTTGTCGCGCCAGCATTTACGGCATACGGCAATATAGCGGTCGTCGCCTCCGATCTCGACCTGCGCGCCTTCTTCGACGAAATCGCCGTTAGCGTCGATGCGCGCGTTTATTATTGTCTTGCGTCCGCAGGTGCATGTCGATTTGATTTCGTCGATTGTGTCGGCAATCTCGAACAGACGGCGCGATCCTTCGAACAGACGGCTCTTGAAATCGGTGCGTAGTCCGTAGCAGACTACGTTCGAACCGAACTCGTCGACAACGCGGGCCAGCTGGTCGACCTGCTGCTCGGTGAGGAACTGAGCTTCGTCGACGAGAAACCATTCCACCATGGCTCCCATGTCGTTGCAGATGTCGCGGGCGAGCTGATAGAGATTCGTGTCGTGGTATATCCATCGGCATTCGCGCTCGATGCCGATGCGTGACCGGATGACGCTTCGCCCTTCGCGGGTGTCAATTACGGGTTTGAGGCAGGCGTAGGTCAGTCCGCGTTCCTCGAAATTATAGGCTGTTGTCAGCAGCAGGGCGGTCTTAGCCGAGCCCATTGTGCCGTATCGGAAATAGAGTTTGCCAAGTCGGTTCATAGCGACAAAGTTACTAAAAAATCGGGCTGCCGCAGCAATGATACCTCCCGATGCAAAAAAAAATTATTCGTCATCACGACGAATAATCTTCTTACCTTAAATCTAATACCATGAAAAACTGATGCAAAGATACGGCCATTTTCGAGATTGTCAATAGCGAGAAACCATAATTAATAAATTTTATATCTTGTTTGCATTTGAAGCGAAGGTATAAGAAAAGCGTCGAAGATCGATCTTCGACGCTCAGTGTGGCGGGAGCAGGACTCGAACCTGCGACCTTTGGGTTATGAGCCCAACGAGCTACCACTGCTCCACCCCGCGATGTTTTTGTGAGTGCAAAGGTAGTGTTTTTTCTGCTCCTGTCAATAGCTTTGGGTGTTAAAAAATGTCAATCATCAAATTGACAGGATGTTCCGCGACGCACATTTTCTCTTTTTTTGCCGTGAAGTGCTTTTTTAGTAACTTTGCGCTCTATGTTGAAATATCTGAAGCATCTTTTTCAGCTCATATTGTCGCCCGGTCACGGGTGGGAGGACATCTCCGCATCGCGCATCGACAGCCGCGCTCTGGCGTCGGCGGGTTTTTATCCGCTGACGGCCCTGACGGCGCTGACAGAGTTCGTCGCGCGCTTCTATCATGATTCGTTGACCGTCAGCCAGCTGCTGATGAATGCAATAACGACATTCGTTATGTTTTTCATCGGTTACTTCATCTCGACATTTGCGATCAGCTTTTTCATGGCGGGAGTGACTGACGGAGATGTCTCAGAGCAGAGAAACCACACTTTTGTGCTCTACGTGCTCGGCCTTCTCGAGCTGCTGATGATAGTCCAGAACTGTGTGCCTGTGCCGATGGCGATCATATTCTTTTTGCCTGTCTATGTTGTTATAATAATGTGGAAGGCATCGCGCTATCTTCGCATAGCTTCGGGAATGACGGGCCGTTTTGTGGCGGGATCGGTTGCCGGAGTTCTGGCGCCTCCTTATCTGCTGATGCTTTTGATGAATATTGTTCTCCCTTCTTAAAAACATGAATCTTAAGGAAATAAACATAAAGAACCGGCGTGCGACCTTCGATTACGCCATTGGCGATACTTTCACGGCAGGTATCGTGTTGACCGGTACTGAGATAAAGGCGCTGCGGATGGGAAAGGCTTCGCTGGCCGACACCTACGTGGTCATGATTAACGGCGAGGCGTGGGTCAAGAATATGTATATCGCCGAGTATTTCTACGGCACCTACAACAACCATGAAGCGCGCCGCGACCGCAAGCTGCTTCTGACCCGCAAGGAGCTCGCTAAGCTCGAGAAGGCGTCGAAAGATGTCGGGTTCACCGTTGTTCCGCTTCGTCTTTTCATCAATGACCGCGGTCTGGCGAAAGTTGTCATCGGAATCGCGCGCGGTAAGAAGGAATACGATAAGCGTCAGAGTATCAAGGAACGCGACGACAAACGGTCGATAGCCCGCGCTTTCCAAAAATAACAGGTATGAAGACAACAGGCCGGATATTTCTTAGCGTTATCCTTGTCGCTCTCATTCTCGCCGGATGCAACTCCGCATCGAAGCGGGCCGAAGTGTTCACCGACGACGTTTATGCGCCGCGCTATGCCGGCGGCTTTGCAATCAAGGGTGCGCCCGGACGTCACTCGACCGTCATCGAGGTCGGCCGTGCATGGCAGACTGACGACAGTGTGGCTCCGGCCGAAGCACCGGCGTTGTTTGTCCTTCGTGGCGACGAGGACGTGCCTGCCGGATTCGAGGGGCAGGTGCTTCGCGGCGATGCCCGCAGAATCGTTGCGCTGTCGACGACCCATGTCGCTATGCTCGACGTCCTCGGGGTAGCCGACCGCATTGTCGGCCTTTCGGGAAAAGACTTCGTCACGGCTCCGTCGGTTCGCGCCCGTCTCGATAGCATTGCCGAAATCGGTTATGAGGGAAATATCGACTATGAACGTCTGGTCGGCGCAGATCCCGATCTCGTGCTACTCTTCAGTGTCAACGGCGCCAGTGCGATGGAGCCGAAGCTGAAGGAGCTCGGCATTCCTTATCTTTATATAGGCGATTATTGCGAGGAATCGCCGATCGGGAAAGCCGAATGGCTTATGGTTCTGGCCGAAGTGTGCGGTTTGCGCGACAAAGGCCGTTCGGTTTTCGATTCAATCCCGGCTCGATATGAGGTTGTCAGAAAGAGAGCCGAAAAAGTGGCAACCCGTCCGAAGGCCATGTTTAACGCCCCGTATCGCGACACATGGTTCATGCCCTATAATTCCAGTTATGCCCTGCGGCTCGTGCGCGATGCCGGCGGTCAGGCTGTCTATAGTGACAACAACACCCGGCGAGCCGTCCCGGTGACGATGGAGCAGGCTTATCTGCTGACCGACAAGGCCGACGTGTGGCTTGTCTCGGGAACCTACCGCACACTTCGGGAACTCTGCGGTGACTTGCCGCGTTTCGCCGACACGCGCCCCGTTGTCTCGGGACGTGTGTTCAACTGTACGCTCCGAAGCGTCGCCGGAGGCGGCAATGACTATTGGGAGTCGGGCATTGTCAACCCCGATCTCGTGTTGCGCGATCTGATGAAAATATTCCATCCCGAGCTTGTCAGCGAGCCTTTCGTCTACTACGAAAATCTGCGATGAGACGCCCGAAAGCACTGATTTTCATTATCCTCGGGGCAGTGACGCTGCTCTTTCTCGCTTTTGATATGACGGTCGGAGGGGCGTCTGTTCCTCTGAGCGATGTTTTGGCGGCGCTCACCGGTGGAGAGGTGCCGAAAACGACGGCCCGCATAGTTGTCGACATCCGCCTCGTGAAAGCAGTTGTGGCTCTTCTTGCGGGCGCCGCGCTCGGTGTCAGCGGACTCGAGATGCAGACCCTGTTCCGCAATCCGCTGGCCGGCCCGTATGTTCTCGGCATAAGCTCAGGCGCCAGCCTCGGTGTCGCTCTCTTCATGCTCGGCGCACCTCTTCTGGGCCTTTCGGGCGCATTCTCGTCGCTCGGCGTAGCGGGTGCGGCCTGGGTAGGAGCCGCTGCCGTACTTTTTGCCATCGCCATTGTGGGGCGTCGCGTCAGAGACATTATGGTGATTCTCATTCTCGGAATGATGTTTTCGTCGGGAGTAGGCGCCGTGGTTCAGATTCTGCAATATCTTTCGAGTGAAGACTCTCTGAAACGGTTCGTCGTGTGGACAATGGGCTCTCTCGGGGATGTCACCTCGGCCCAGCTCTGGCTTCTCGCTCCGGCTGTCGTTCTCGGTCTGGTGCTCGGTGTGGCCGCCGTCAAGCCGCTGAACCTGCTGCTTTTCGGTGAGGAATATGCCGTCACAATGGGGCTCAGCGCGCGCCGCACACGCGCGTTGCTTTTCTGTTCGACAACCCTGCTGGCCGGAACCGTCACCGCTTTCTGCGGCCCGATCGGATTCATAGGGCTGGCAATCCCTCACGTGGCCAGACTGCTGTTCGGAACCTCTGACCATCGTGTCCTTCTTCCGGCAACAGCTCTCACCGGCGCCGCGGCTCTTATCGGCTGCGACGTCATATCGAAACTTTTCATATTGCCTGTCAACGCTATAACGGCTCTGCTCGGAATCCCGGTGGTCGTGTGGATTGTATGGCGCAATAAATCGACGGCATGATAGAACTGAAAGACTTCGGAATAGGATTCGGCGACCGCACGCTTCTGAAAGATGTCGACGCGCGGTTCAACGCAGCCACACTGACAGCACTCATAGGCCGCAACGGCACCGGCAAATCGACTCTTTTGCGCGCTGTCGCAGGCCTGAATCACAATTACAGCGGCACAGTCCTTATCGGGGACACTGACATATCCACTGCCGCTCCCCTGAAGCTTTCGCGCCTGATGGCTATGGTCAGCACGCGCCGCCCGCGTATTCCGAATATGACTTGTCGGGCCGCCGTCGAGGCCGGCCGCGCCCCTTATACCGGCTGGGCAGGCAGTCTCTCGGCTGCCGACCGCGCCATTGTCGACGAGGCCATGGAAGCTACCTCGACGGCCGGTTTTGCCGACCGTCCTCTCGACAGCCTCAGCGACGGCGAATGTCAGCGTGTCATGATTGCGCGCGCTGTCGCACAGGACACCCCGGTCATACTTCTCGACGAGCCGACATCGTTTCTCGATCTCCCGGGCCGGTATGAGCTTTGTGACCTGCTTGCCGGTCTGGCTCACTCCGGGAACAAGACCATAGTCTTCTCGACCCACGAACTCGACATAGCCCTCGACCGGGCCGATTCGATAGCTCTTATTGATCCGCCCGGATTGCTGACAATGACTCCCGGCGAGATTGTGGCGTCGGGCGCTGTCGAGCGACTGTTCAACATTAAAATGACTACGCGATGAAACTCATGGGAAGCGGTGAGACTGCAGCCGAAGTCGAATTCCTGAGTGCCGACGCCGACGCCGGTGAATATATTTCGTCGTATCGGAACGCCGATGCCTGTATGCGCGCTTGCCGGGCGTGTCCGAACTTCGGCAAGACATGGATATGTCCGCCGTTCGACTATGATCCGCTCGATCGGTTGCGCGGATTCGGCCGGGTCACCTTCTACGGGGCGGTGATACGGCCCGTCTGCCGCGACATCGCCGTTGAGCGCAGTCTCGAAGTGATGCTGCCGGCGCGCAGGGAGCTTGAGAGGCAGTTGCTCGAAGCCTGTGACTGTCGTGGGGGTGTTGTGCTCGCTTTCGGCGGCCGTTGCTCTCATTGCCCGCAGGGATGCACGCGCCCCGAGGGGCTTCCGTGCCGCCATCCCGACAAGGCGGCTCCCTCGCTTGAGTCATACGGCTTCGATGTGGTCGCTACAGCCTCGCGCTATCTCGGGATAGACCTCCTTTGGAGCGGCGACGGACGCATTGCCGAACGCCTGAGTCTTGTAGGGGCTCACTTCTATTAAAATACCTATTTTTAGTGATTTTTCGCCATAGCAGTTTTTAGTAATTTTGCAGCGTGAAGCTTGCAATGTTACTTTTGACTTTCCTTTCAGGGCTGGCGGTATTTGCCGAAGAGCCCGACACCTTGTCTCGTAGGCTCGAGGAAGTATCTGTCACGGCCATCAAGAGCACCGGCGCCGGCATGGCCGCGCGTGGCGCCGTGGCCGCCACGGTAGTGTCGGGCAGGGAAATTGAGCGACTCGGTATTGTCACAATGAAGAATGTCAGCGAAGTAGCTCCTAATTTCTATATCCCCGACTACGGCACTCGAATGACGTCGAGCATATATGTGCGCGGCATCGGTGCCCGCATCGACCAGCCCGTGGTAGGACTTAATGTCGATAATGTGCCTTTCCTCAACAAAGACAACTACGACTTCGATCTTGTCGACATAGAGCGTGTCGAAGTGCTGCGCGGCCCCCAGTCGACGCTTTACGGGCGAAACACAATGGGGGGAGTGGTGAATATAACGACCCTGTCGCCGCTCCGCTACAGAGGTTTCCGTTTCATGGCCGAAGCCGGAACCGGGACGCTTCTGCGCGCGTCGGCCTCGGCATATTTCGGAGTGAGCAGCCGCGTTGCGATGGCCGTCAGCGCGAATGTCAACTATCTGGGCGGTTATTTCACCAATGAATATTCCGGTGCAAAGGCCGACCGCGAAGAGGGCGGGGCGGTGCGATGGAAAACATCGTGGCGCCCGTCTTCGGCTGTCACGGTCGAGAATACGGCCTCGCTGTCGCTGAGCCGTCAGCACGGCTACCCCTACGAAAGCGTAGCCACGGGGCGCATCGCCTATAACGACACCTGCTTCTATCGGCGCACAGGTATTTCCGACGGTCTTACGGTCAACTGGTGCCACCGCGTCTTCACGTTCTCGTCGATAACATCTTTCCAGTATATCGACGACAATATGACTCTCGATCAGGATTTTCTGCCCGACAGCTACTTCACTCTGACTCAGAAACGACGTGAATGGGCCTTTACACAGGATTTTGTGGCGAAAGGGCGCTCCGGGCGCTACAGCTGGCTCGCAGGGGTGTTCGGCTTCTATAAGCGAAGCCGGATGGAAGCGCCTGTGACATTCAGGGAAGACGGTATCGAGCGTCTTATTGTCGAACATCGCAACGAGGTCAATCCCGTCTATCCGATTTCGTGGGACGAGCCATCTTTCCGACTCGACAGCCGCTTCACATCACCAACGGGCGGGGTGGCCGTTTATCACCGCAGCGCCGTTGACGTCGGAGACTGGACTTTCGCGGCCGATCTGCGTCTTGACTATGAAACTACGACTCTCGACTACAACTCATGGTGTCGCTCGGCTTATACGATATGGGATCTGTCGGGAGCGGGCGAGCCGGTTGTCTTCGACCGTGTCGGCCTCGTGATTGACAATCCCGGAACCCTCAGCAAAAGTTTTACCCAGCTGCTGCCTAAACTGACTGTGCAATACCGTCTTCCGACGCCCGGTTCAGAAATTTTTGCTTCTTTTTCGAAAGGTTATAAGGCCGGCGGATACAATACACAGATGTTCAGCGACGTTCTACAACAAAAGGTAATGGAAACGATGGGTCTGTCCGCCAAATACGACGTCAGCACGATTATCAGCTACGCTCCCGAAAAGAGCTGGAACTATGAGATCGGATGCCGTCTGTCGACAGCCGACAGGAAACTGTCGGGCGAGATGGCCCTGTTTTATATCGACTGCCGCGACCAGCAACTGACGATGTTTCCCGAAGGAACCACAACGGGGCGCATCATGGCCAACGCCGGCAAGACGCGCAGCGTCGGCGCCGAGATTTCGGGCCGCTGGCGTCCGGCTTCGCAGTGGATGATCCGCGCGTCCTATGGCTTCACATCGGCCGAATTCGTCGACTTCGACAATGGCCGCGAGGACTATGCCGGCCGGCGGGTGCCCTATGTGCCTCAGAACACATTCTTCGCCGGAGTTTCGTGGAACAGGCCGCTTTCGCGTTCGCTGTCTATAGAGATCAATGTCGGGTTGCGCGGTGTCGGAAGCATATACTGGGACGAGGCCAACCGCTACCGCCAGCCTTTCTACGCGCTGCTCGACGCCTCGGCCGCTGTCAGCGGGCGCCGCTGGAGTGTCACTCTGGGGGGCGACAACCTGACGGCGACGCGCTATGCCACCTTCAGCTACGAATCGATCGGCAATCGCTTTGTCCAGCGTGGGAAACCGGCCCGCGGAACCGTTACTTTCCGCTATGAAATATCAACATTCTGAATCATATAACAACAAAATCTCAATAAGAATGAAAGTCAAGTATTTTATTCCGATGGCAGTTCTGGCGATGAGCCTTTCGTCATGCCTCGACAACGACAACGACAACGAACCTTCGTCGACACAGTCGTGGACCTACGGTGATTGCTTCAATGTAGTGACAACGACAAACGAGCAGGGCTACAAAATCACCAAGGAGCCGCGATATAATTTCGCGCTCAGCATCAAAGGTGCCGAAGCGAAAATGAAAATCAGCATGTCGAACATCCGTCTCGGCGACGACATCGCCCTCTCGTCGTTCGATTTGCCCGCGCTGACAGCGACGCAGGAGGCTGTCGACAAGCCCATCACTATTGTCGCCCGCGATGTCGTCCCCGAGAATCAGGCTACATCGGGGGTTATTTTCGACAATATCGAAGTCCAGATTCTGAACCGTGTCATCCAGAACGGAATGTCGGGCCAGTGGACCGCATCATACGTCTATAAGATCCGCTTCTCGGTCAACGGAAAGTATAACGTCACGGTCTTCCCGCTCACTACTCTGCTCTACGGTACAACAACTTCGACACCTGTCGATGGCGGTCAGCCGTATATGTCGACCGACACCCGATATGCGATCGTCATGGATCTGACCGATACCGCCAATCCGGTTGCCAACCTTGACATTACCGGCGCCAAGTTCCTCGCAGCTATGCCCGCGCTCGACATGACCTTCCCGAAGATTCCCGTCAGCTTTGTTGGCAATGCCCTGCAGCTCACGGCCGCAAATCTCATTCCCCAGATCAAGACCGGCTCGACTGTCACTCCTTATCCGAATTTCCCGATCTCCGATCTTAATCTCGGTGTGACTCCCGTCAGCGGCGGCAGCCTGACCTTCAACTGCGTCGCCAACACCCACGGAACTTTTACTGTCAATTCTGTGCTCGCCCCTCTGAGCCCTTCGACACCGAAGACCGACAACTGACGCTTCAGCGTTAACAAATTTTCACGCCGGGACGCTCCCATGGGTCAAGCTGACCCTGCGGGCGTCCCGGTTGCTTTGTTTTGTCACCGATTTTATCTAAATTTGAACCACGAAACTAACCGAGCAGGCCGACAACCTCAGCTATTATTCCGTCAACGGAGTGTAATTGGTTGTCTGTCAGCTGATTCAACTATGTGCTTTAACCGGCTGGAGAATAGTATACATAACCCGCGTAAACTGCTGGCAGCGCTTGTCGGCGTCATGATTTTGGCGCTGGCTGTCCCTGTTAACATTTTTTCGGTTAATCCGATGAAGCCGGTCAGGCCCCAGCGCCGCACAAACCCCGAATGGCCTGACACAATCGCCCTGTCGCAGCCTGTCGGGTCCGGTGCGGAGGTTGTCGGCTCGACGCTGACAGTCAGCGGTGACAGCGTCAGCATAGTGCATGCCGACACAATTGCCGTCATCGTTCCTCCCGAACTCGACCGCACCATGGCAGCCGATACCGGATTCGTGTTCAATCCGAATCCGACCCGGGCTGTGTGGATGTCGGTTCTTTTCCCGGGCCTCGGACAGATCTATAACCGCAGTTTCTGGAAACTGCCGATCATTATCGGCGGATTTATGGGACTCGGATATGCCACTTCGTGGAACAATGGTATGTTGCGCGACTATACGCGCGCCTATTCCGATATTATGGACTCTGACCCGTCGACGAAAAGCTATATGGATTTCTTTCCGCCGACCACACAGGAAAGCGATCTCGACCGCGAGTGGCTGACCAATGTGTTGAAGAGCCGCAAAGATTATTACCGGCGCAACCGCGACCTGTGTATAATCTGCATGGTCGGTGTTTATCTGCTCTCTATCGTCGACGCCTATGTCGACGCCTCACTTTCGCATTTCGATATCTCTCCAACCCTGAGCATGGACGTGTCGCCGACTCTTATCCCCGACCGCCATTCGACGCGCTATCCGGGCGTCGGAGTGCAATGGGCCTTAAACTTTTAACCTCAGTTCTCCCCAATTGTCATGAGACTATCCAAACACATGAGTGCTATTCTCAAGCCGTTAGCCGCAGCCGTTATCTGCGGTGCAGTGGCTGTGCCCGCTGCTTCGGCCTATCCCTCGCAGTCGATTCTCGACATCAAACATTCCCTGACCGACGACAATATCGTGCCGCCGGAAAGCTTCGAGACGAAAATCGGCGAGCTTGAGGAAAATTTCTATCTCCAGAACTCTGTCGTGCGCGACAAGAGCAATAAGTCGGAGCGCCTCGGAACGGCCAAAGACTATGAGAAGCGTCTTGCCTCGCTGCCTACCGAGATAGAGATGCCCTATAACGATGTTGTCGGAAAGATGATCAATATGTATCTTGGCAAGCGTCGCGGCCTTGTGGCCGATATGCTCGCTCTCCACAGCTACTACGGCAATATATTCCTTGAGGAACTCCTGAAAGAGGGGATGCCAACCGAGCTGCAATATCTGCCGGTTATCGAGAGCGCCCTGAACCCCAATGCCGTCAGCCGCGCCGGCGCCGGTGGTCTCTGGCAGTTCATGCCTGGCACTGCAAAAGGGCTCGGCATGGAGGTCAACTCGCTTGTCGATGAGCGCCGTGATCCGCGTGCATCGTCGCGCAACGCCGCCCGCTATCTCCATCAGCTTTACGACATCTACGGCGACTGGTCGCTGGCGATTGCCGCCTACAACTGCGGCCCGGGCAATGTCAACAAGGCTCTTCGCCGTGCCGGTGGCGGAAAGAAAGATTACTGGGAAATCTATAACTATCTGCCGCGCGAAACCCGCGGATATGTGCCTGCGTTCATCGCCGCCAACTATGTGATGAATTTCTACGACCACCACAATATCTCGCCGACTGTCGTGCGCCGTCACCTGACAACTGACACTGTCACCGTGAATCATCGCGTCCACCTTCAGCAAATAGCCGATGTCCTCAATATTCCTATCGACGAGATCAGAATGCTGAATCCTCAGTTCCGCAAAGATATTATTCCGGGCAACTATCGTCCGTATATGCTGACATTGCCGCGCCAGCAGGTTCTGAGCTATCTCATGAGCGAGGATGCCATTCTGGCTCACGACGCCGAGCTTTACGCACAGCGCACTTATGTCGAGCCGGGAACATCGAACGAGTCCGCAGAACCTGTCGACGTCGATGGCGACAGGAATCTTACGGCGGCAAGCCGTCAGAGCGCCAATGCCGATCAGAACCACGAGCTGGCGATGGCTGCCACAGAGAGCGTGTCGTCGATTACCCACGTCGTAGGCCGCGGCGAGAATATAAAGGATATAGCAAAGAAATACGATGTCAGCGCAACCGACATCAAGCGCTGGAACAAGCTGCGCCGCGGAAAGGTCAAGGAGGGTGACCGCCTTGTTATCGAAACGCGCCGTATGGCCGATCCTGAAAGTGTAACGGCCGTTGCCTCGACAACGACAAACCGAAAGAAAGACTCGGCCAAGAGCAGCGATGTTCCGCGTCCGAAAGCCAAGCAGCCCAAACCCGAGCCTGCCGCAGTTCCCGAGCCGCCGGCAAAGAAAACCAAGGAAGCTCCCGAGAGCGAGGGAACGCGCGCCGGCCGCCGCTATGCCCAGCATAAGGAAGATTATGATCGTCCGCAGGGCGATGTGTCCAATCCGCGCCAGCAGGAGAAACAGCAGCAGCCCGCCCGTTCGCGCAAGCAGCAGACTGCCGCTCCCGAAAAGACTTCAGGCAGGAATAAGTCGAACGCTCCCGAACAGACTTCTTCGAAGAAAAAGTCGAAGAACACCGCGGCTGCCGACAATAAGTCGTCGAAGAGAAAGAATTCCAGAACTTCAAAGAAACAGTCGAAGCCGAAAGAATATACCGTTAAGGAGGGCGATAATCTCGACAAGATCGCTCGCCGCAACGGAACTACTGTCGAAGAGCTCCGCAGGGCCAACGGCATGAAGAAGAACGAGACGATGATCAAGAGCGGTCAGAATCTCAAGATTCCCTCGAAGAACAGCAAGTCTTCGAAAGGCAATAGATCGAAAAAGAAATCGAAGAAGCGTTGAGTCTCTTCGACTCATAGAGCAGCGGCCTGCCCACCGGGCAGGCCGCTGCTCTATTTAATGACCTTAAGGTTAAAATCTTTCGACAACGAAAAAGCCGGCGCTCAGAAGGCGCCGCCTTTTCGTTGTCGTCGAGTAGGCCGTCGGGCTTACTTTCTGATACCAAGCTCTTTCTGGGCGATGATAGCGCGGTAGCGGTTGATGTCTTTGCGGATCAGGTAATCCAGCAGGCGACGACGCTTGCCGACGAGGGCCTTAAGAGCACGAGCTGTTGTATGATCTTTATGATTTGACTTCAGGTGCTGAGTCAAATGAGCGATACGGACTGAGAATAATGCAATCTGTGCTTCGGGTGAGCCAGTGTCAGTCTTGCCCTTACCGTATTTCTCAAAGATCTGGGCTTTTTCTTCAGAATTTAAGTGCATTTCTGAGGTTTTGAAGTTATTAATAAATATTACAAAGCACCCTTTTCTCGAAAGGGCACGCAAAGGTAGAGCTTTTTTTGCAACCCTGCAATAGGCGCCTCTGACTTTTTAGTCGAGATTGGGCTTTTCTGTGGCCGGGTTGCGGTAGATGATCTTGTGGTCGAGATATTCCTGAGTGGCGATAAGCACGGGCTTGGGAAGTTTCTCGTAGTAGCGTGAGATTTCGATTTGCTCGCGGTTCTCGGTGATTTCCTCAAGATTGTCGCTGAGCGAGGCAAACTCCTGGAGCTTTTTGTCGAGCTCGTGTTTCATCTCGCCGGCTATCTGGTTCGAGCGCTTGGCGATGATGCAAACGGTTTCGTAGATGTTGCCGGTTTCTTCGGCCATGGCTACGATGTCGCGCGTGACTGTGTTGAGAGGTGCGTTGGTCTTCTTGAAATCCATCTTTATATGCTGGTTGTAAGATTGTTTTATTCTGATGCGTGGCGCTTTGCGATAGCGAGAATGTTGTCGGCTTCGGCGCGGTTGGGGCTGTCGGGATAGTTGTTGATGAATCCATAGTATTCGTCGACAACCTCGCGGTAGCGATCCCCTTTCTTCTCGTCGATTGAGTTTTTGGCTTCCTGAAATTTCGCTTTCAGGACAATGAAGTCGAAATCTTCTTTATATTTCGAGTAGGGGAAATCTTTCAGCGCGTTCTGGGCCACGATAATGGCACTTTCGTAGTTGTTGCCCATATATGTGCCGAGGTTATAGTAGAGCTGGGCGTTCATAAGCTGTTTGAGGGCCAGTTTGTCCTGAAGCTCGAAGATGGCGTTCTGGGCTATCGTGACTTTGTCGCTTCGCGGGAAATAGTCGAGAAATCCCTGCAGCTCTTCGATGGCTTTAACTGTCGGGGCCTGATCGAGCTGTGGATCGGGGGAATCGAGATAATATCCGTATCCGGCGTAGAAGCGGGCCAGCTCGGTGTATTTTCCGCGCGGATAGCGGGTGTAGTAGGTCTTGAAATATGCGCCGGCCGTTGTGTAGTCTTTGTTCTCGTAGTTGCTCAGGGCAAGGAGGTAGAGCGACTCTTCGGCTTTCTCGGTGCCTTTGAACACTGTTATTACGTCCTGAAGGATTGTGGCGGCCTGAACGTAGCGTTTCTTCTCGAAAGCGCGTTTTGCGAAGTCGAGCTTATAATTGGCGTCGGTGCTCTTTTGGGCACGCTGATATTCGCCGCATGAGGTCAGAGTCAGCAGCGCCAGAAGCGTGATTATGATGTATTTCTGCATTAATCGTCGGTCTAACAGAGCGCAAAGTTAGCGAAAAATCGCGAAATGGCCATATTGTCAGGCTATTTTTGTTGAGATTATATGAAAATAGTCATGTTTAGACGTCGTGGCGCGGCAGTTCGCGCTCTATGCGGTCGACGAGGCTCTGTATCGGCGATGCCAGCGGCTGTGTGAAGTTCGGAACCGTTATCGGCAGTGTTTCATCGTCTTCTGCTTTTCTCAGTTCTTTATACTCATCGACGGTCAGATACTCTATTTCGACGGGATATTGTTCGATATAACTGTCGACATTTATATTTCCGTTTGTCCTGAGCAGCTTTTTCATCAGTTTGCCTTTGCTCAGAATGTGAAGGTTGCAGGTGCTGTAGACATAGTCATGCAAACCGTATTTTCCTGAGGCAGAGACGTTATAGGCGGTCTTTATCGTAGCATTTTCTATATCCATCGTCAGTCCCAGCAGCTTGAAAAACCAGGGGCTCATCTTGTGGTCTTTCTCATCGGCAAGCGCGTCGCGCTCAACGGTGAACAGGTTGCCCGATTTGCGGTAGATAAGTTTCGGATAGTATTTGCCCCGGATAGTGTCGGTTGTCTCTCCGGCTGCCATCGCCGGGGCCTCGGCGGTCTCTTCTTCGGGAAGCGAGACGCCTGCGGTCAGAAATGTCAGGTAGGTGACTTCACCACTGCCGTCGGGGCGCATGATGCTGTCCAGCCCTGCCGAGTTGGCCATGCGTCCGAATCTGCGGAGAGCTCTTAACTTTGCTTTCGCATCAGATTTCTTGTAGCCCTTTACTTTGCCCTCACACAGGAAATATTCAAACATGCCCTCGCTGTAGAGTTGTAGAGTGTCGGATGGGGAGGCGCTCGTGCAATATTCGCGGGCATAGGTCAGGATTCTTGTGATCGGACGGCCTTCAGGTGTAACCACGACCTCCCCCAGCTGGTACGACGCCGGAATCATGACGATTGTGTCAGCCGGATTACTCACTGACAGTGGCTCAAAGCCCATGCTGCGCAGCGACAGCGGATAGTCCCTGGCGTCGACGCTGATTGCGCCGTTGGCGTCGGTAGTGCCCAGAATAATGCCTTTCGACGAAATCACCGCCGCGCCTATAACCGGACTGTTTTCGGTTTTATCCCAAACAACCGTCTTATTCCCGGCGATAGAAACAAGCGTGCAGATAACAGGTGCAAGCATTAAGGCTCTTAGCGAATTGACAGTTTTTCTCATAAATATATGTCTGACGTGAGCACAATGTGGAGGCAAAATTACTGAAATATTCGCAAACCCGCGCAATCCGGCGGAATTTCGTCATGGAAGTGGTGTAGGGGAGGCCGAGTGAACAAACCGCAAATTTGTATAAAAAGATAAAATTATCGGAAAAAGAATCGATTTAGCCGCGGGCTGTTTGTTGTTTGGGATAAAAAGGCTAATTTTGTGCAACCTGTTATGTCCGGCCGCCTTGGCGGCTCCCGGAGTCTCGACTGTAACTAACAATAACCAAAAGCTATATAAACCTCATGGCAAATCCAACTGTCTCTCAGGAAATTATCGACAAAGCAAAAAGCTGGCTCTCTGACAGCTACGATCCCGAAACGCGCGCCGAAGTGAAGGCAATGCTCGAGGCCGACGACAAGACGGCGCTCATCGATGCCTTCTACCGCGACCTTGAATTCGGAACGGGCGGCCTGCGCGGAATAATGGGCGCCGGCTCGAACCGCATGAACATATACACTGTCGGCGCTGCTACCCAGGGCCTCGCCAACTACCTCAAAGAATGTTTCAAAGATCTGCCGCAGATTTCCGTGGCTGTCGGTCATGACGTCCGCAACAACTCGCGCCGATTCGCCGAGATTGTCGCCGACATCTTCTCGGCCAACGGAATCAAGGTTTATCTCTTCGACAGCTTCCGTCCGACCCCCGAGCTGTCGTTCGCCATACGCCATTTCGGATGCCAGAGCGGCGTCAACATCACAGCCAGCCACAATCCCCGTGAATATAACGGATATAAGGCCTACTGGGCTGACGGCGCGCAGATTATCGCTCCCCACGACACCAATATAATCGATCATGTCAACCGAATCAAAAACGTGGCCGACATCAAGTTCGAGGGCAACAAAGATCTTATCGAGATCGTAGGCCCCGATGTCGACAACGCATTCCTCGCCGACGTCAAGAGTCTTCAGCTCAGCCCCGACGTTGTTGAGAAATTCGCCGATCTGAAGATTGTCTACACCCCGATCCACGGCACAGGCGTAGAGCTGATTCCGCGCTCGCTGATGAACTACGGGTTCAGGAACATTATCCATGTTCCCGAGCAGGATGTTCCCAGCGGAGACTTCCCGACTGTTGCGTCGCCGAATCCCGAAGTGCCTTCAGCCATGGCTCTCGCGATCGCCAAGGCCAAGGAGGTTGGCGCCGACATCGTCATGGCCTCCGACCCCGACGCCGACCGTATCGGCTGCGTTATCCGCGATAACACCGGAGAGTATGTGCTTCTCAACGGAAACCAGATCGTGATGATTCTGCTCTACTATATCATCACCCGCAATGTAGAGCTCGGACGTATGACCGGAAACGAATATGTCGTGAAGACAATCGTCACCACCGAGACTATCAAGACTATCGCACAGAACGCAGGCATAAAGATGTTCGACTGCTATACCGGTTTCAAATGGATTGCCGCCGTTATCCGCGACAATGAAGACAAGCTCCGCTATATCGGCGGAGGCGAAGAGAGCTACGGTTTCCTCGCCGAGACATTCTGCCGCGACAAAGACGCCGTCAGCGCTATCTCGCTGATGGCCGAAGCCTGCGCGTGGGCCAGGAGCAAGGGCATGGACTTCCAGGGTCTCCTTCAGGACATATATCTCAAGAACGGATTCAGCCGCGAGGTAGGCATTTCGGTTGTGCGTCCCGGAAAGACCGGCGCCGACGAGATTCAAGCCATGATGAAAGACTTCCGCGCTAATCCTCCGCGTCAGCTCGGCGACAGCGACGTAGTGACGGTCAAGGACTACGACACTCTCGAAGTCCGCGATATGCGCGCCGGCACTACCGCGAAACTCGACATGCCCGTAACCTCCAATGTGCTCCAGTTCTTCACCGAAGACGGTTCGAAGGTTTCTATACGTCCCTCGGGAACCGAGCCGAAGATCAAGTTCTATATCGAGGTTAAGGCTCCGATGCCCACCGTCGCCGATTACGACAAGGCCATAGCTCTCGCCGATGAGAAAATCGAGGCCGTCAAGCGCTCGCTGAAAATCTCGTGATAAGTCCCGCCTAACAATATTGGAGGTGCTCCGGCAATCTGCGCCGGAGCGCCTCTGCTGTCTTTTCTGATGAAAGTATTCCATATAATTTTATTCGTGGCGGCGTGTCTGACCGTTCTGACATCATGCCGCAAAGAAGATGTTATCGAAAAACCTACGGTGACGCCTGTCGAGCCTTCCGGGCCGGCTGACGATCCGTCGCGCGCCGTTGTCGGCTTCTATCTTCTCAACGAGGGAAACATGGGGTCGAACAAAGCGACTCTCGACTTCTACGACGCCGCTTCGGGGACATACACCCGCAACATCTACGGCGCGGCTAACCCGTCGGTAGCCAAGGAACTCGGCGATGTCGGCAACGATCTTGCAATCTACGGCTCGCGGCTCTATGCCCTGATAAACTGCTCGAACAAAATCGAGATCATGGACGCCGCTACCTGCCGCCGCATAGGCCAGGTCAACATTCCCAACTGCCGGTTTATGGCTTTCGATGGCCCGTATCTATATGTTACCTCATACGCCGGCCCTGTCGTCATAGACCCTGACTACAAGCAGCTCGGCTATGTGGCGAAGGTCGACACGGCTACTATGGAGGTTGTAGCCACCGCAACGGTAGGCTTCCAGCCCGACGGTATCGCCGTCAGCGGGCGCCGCCTCTATGTGGCTAATTCCGGCGGTTACATGGCCCCGCACTATGAGCGCACAATGAGCGTCATCGACATACCTGAATTCCGCGTTGTCGACACCGTCGACATCGGACTGAATCTCGGGCTTGTCCTCGCCGACAACTGCGGGCAGATTTGGGTAGCGTCGCGCGGTAACCTCTACGACATCGGCCCGCGGCTCTACTGCTACGACATCGCCGCGCGCGAGATTGTGGCCGACCTCGAAATCTCGGTAGGGGACATGTGGCTCGATGACGATCTCATTTATATAGTCGGCAACGAATGGAGCAATGTGACGATGAAGAACACCGTCTCATACGCCGTTGTCGACGTCAGATCGCATAAAAAGGTGGCGGACAGCTTTATAACCGACGGCACCGAGACGCGGATCTCGAAGCCCTACGGCGTCGCCGTTGACCCCGTCAGCAAAGACATCTACGTCACCGACGGCCGCAACTACGTCAATCCCGGCGACATCTACTGCTTCGCCCCCGACGGCACCCTCCGCTGGACAACTCCCACCGGCGACATCCCGGCCCACATCGCCTTCCTCCGCAAATAACCTTACGGCCCGGTTATCAGGTGGCGTCTACGTGTGGGAAGGTGGTTTTCGAAAACGATATAGTCAAACGCGGCGAGGATGGGATCGTGTATGATGACTATTTATCGGGTGGCGCGGTGCCAGGCGGTTTCGGTGTAGGCGGCGTTGAGGGCCGGGAAGCGGGTCTGGGGGATGTAGACCGTGAGGCCGCAGTGCCGGGCGATGTGGAAGCCGTGGTCGTAGGTCGGCATGAAGTCGGCGGTGGCGGCTGCGTATTCCACCGCTTCGGAGATTGCGGTGCGGATTTCTGTTGTCCGGTCGGGAGCGAGTTCGCAGAGGTATTCTTCAAGGTCGAAGAACAGTGTATAATCGTGGCGGTTGAACCGCTGCATTGTTTTCAGTTTTTCTTCATCGAGCGGACCAACACCTTCAATAGAAGTGCCGCCGATGATCTCCGATACTAACGACGCGAGTTGCGGCATGGCCGAGGTGTTTATCACGCTGACGGTGGCGGAGCGATGGTTGCCGGATTTGGCGTTGCGGTAGTTGTAATAGTCGGCGGCGAAGCCGGAGAGGTCGGGAGTCGGAGCGAAAAGGCGGTAAAGCGACGAGGAATAGATTTCCTCGAAGCCGGGCGAGAGGATTTCTGCTGAGGATACAAGCAGCCGGTCTGCCTTGTCGCGGAGGGCGTAAGCCACTTCCGCGCCTCCCATGAAGCAGTTCTCGAAAACGATATAGTCAAACCTGACATCAGCCGGAAGTGCATCGGCAAGCTCGGCGAGTGTCATCTGTTCGCCGTTATCATCAAAGACGGTGCGCGACAGCGGCTTTTCCTCTAATGTTGGATTTTCCAAAGCCCCCTGCGGAAGCCAGCCGGTGGCATGGGAGAAAACGATAAGACCGTAACGCTTGGCGGGTGCCGTCTCTATCATATAGTTCAGGAAACGGCTGAATGTTTCCGGCGAAGCGGAATTTTGAGCCGGGTATGTTTCCAGCACTGCCTGGTTGCCGTCCGGCATTATCTCGATAAGTTGTGGATAATTGCCGCGCCGGTCAGCATAGACCAACAGGCGGCAATCATCGGGAGCGGCGTTTCTGAACCCCTCCGCAAGAGCCGAGAGTTTATGCGGTACCTCCGAATAAAGGTTATTGTCCCCGGCAAGCCATACCAAGACAGTGCGCTCGGAAATGTGAACATCCGGCACCGGCTCGTCCTTTTCGCAAGCGGAAAGGAGAAGCAATGACAATATGAGTAAAATCCATTTATTCATAGAGCGGAATTAAAAGAGTGTCCCGTGACCGGGTCGCGGGACACTCTTTTTAGAAGGGCTAATATGCTTACTTATTTATTTGAAGGTTCTTCGTATTCTTTTACGAAATCCCAAACAGTCTTGCTGTGGTTGGAATCGAGCCAAGATCGCAGCGTCTCCATAAAAGCACAAGTTTTCCCGTCATGTCGCGATACAAAGACACACTTCAAATCACTTGGCAGAGTAAAATCTGCGTTGATTTTAAACTGATGAGCGTTCGTGAAAGATGCCGGTGAGAATCTATCGCCAGGGGCAGCTCCGAACAGAACATCATACTGAAGTCCATCCTTTCTACCGGCACAACCTGAGTTTGTAACGATATATTTGTAAGATGCGCCATCATAATATACATCGGAAGATGCAAGGTCTATGCGGAGAGAGCACTTGGTGTCAGTCTTAATCCTGAGATTTTTAGGTGCATTTGTACCTTTGAAGGTCAAGACTGCACCATCTTCGATGGAGGCAAAAGACAGAGTTAATGTAGCCGTATTATTTGATGCATAAACTGGGATGGTTTCACCATCTGCATAAGTAACCGGTTTCGTAACATTTGTAAAGTCAAGCTCAAAACCTTCAGTTTTGGTTACGTTACTTGTGAAAGTAATTCGTTGGTCTTTACCTGTTAACGTATTTTTCAAGTCCTCAACAGATGATACCTCCTGCTCTCTCAGATCGATGATTGTTTCATCGTCCTCGAATTCATCATCAATAGTTACATTGACTGTTGCATTCGTGGAAAGAAGATTACCCTTGATGGTTGTGAGTTTGTTACCGACCAAAGGAACATTTTCAACTTCAAGGCTTACACCCTGAGCGAGGTAATTACCAGAAGCATCCTTGACACTCATCTTAAATGTCAGATTCTGACCATTAGCTGGAACCGGCAGATAAAAAACTGAAATAGTTTTTTCGGATGCACTTTCATTTGAATAGAGATCACTGTTTAAGGCCTGGATGCCTCCATTCCAATATCCGTGATCTGCAACATTTACCGAAGCACCGGAAAGAGCATTGAAGCCGGTAGGAATATCAGACACCGTTATATCAGCACGAGATTTCGACCAGTCAGGAGTAGCAAGTAGTTTGTCAGCATCCGTGGTAATTAGACGGAGTTTCGCAAATGGACGTTTGAGGGTAAAGCTCCGAGTAGTTGGTTCGGTACGAAGGTCAACAGCTTCAGTGCAAGAATATGCATCATACATTTCCAGATAGGGATTTTGGAATGTGTCTGTGGCAGCATTACAAGCAGAAATAGTCTGAAGATCTCCAGCAACTGCGGTGTTGACATCTGTCGGACGAATGAGTACATCGCTGCTTTCGTCAGTATTGCTGAAGAAGTATCTGTTGGCGTAGTAGGGCGTAGTCAGACCCGGATAGGGATTCGGGTCGTTATATGGATAAGCACTTACCTGTCGTACTATGTCAGCGAAGAATACGAAGTTATATTCTGATGCGAGAAGACGAGTCTTGAAAGAGGTAGTTTTATAACTACCACCGGCAGACATAGAAACGTATTTTATCATACGCTGAACCTTGGTTGTCGATCCTTTCGGATAGATTTCCATTATATAGCGTACCGAATAACCTTTGTCCTCCAGATTCTTAAGGCCACCTTCGGCGGAGTTAACGCCATAGGATTGCAGCTCCTGCGGCATGGAAGTAGTCATTACGACATCTACCATTCCTTCGCGTACAGGAGTATCTGGCATATCATCCTGAGAACAGGATGTCAAGCCGAAAGCCGCGACGACTGCTACCAGCAGCGTCGCAAAAAAGAATAGTTTCTTTTTCATTTCTTGTTGTTTTTAAATGATTAATATTTGGTTTGTTGGTTTGTTGGTTTTCAATCGGGGATTATTATCACAATCTCATCGTCGAAACTGTCATCGATACCGGTTCCTCCCGTGCCGTAATCTTTGGTAAGGAACTCCCCGGATACTATTGTGAGTTTGTTTCGCTGAATTGGAATTTTAATGTTCTTTGTAGTGATTAGATATTCTCCCTTCTTATTCCACACCTCCATATCACATGACACGGTGGTATTGTCATTGCATACAAGCACATAGTTGTAAGTAAGTACGGCGGTATTACCCTCTTGTTCAGTTACTTCTGCCTTGTGCTTGATGCCAAGTTTGAAGTCGTTAACATCCGCGAGTCGAGTGTCAAGATTATAGGAGGTCGGGAAGAAGCAGGTATAATGGCACATAGTCTGTGCCGGAACAATATCGGTGTAAGTTCCGAGCGGCTTATAGGTGTCGAGGAACTTCTTGACATCGGTAGTAAGAATCTTGAACTTGCCGAAAGGACGCTCCATATCGACAGGCACCGTAATGTCGGCAAACCGTTCGTCGCGGTAAGGGGTAAGGTCTGCGGAAGTCTTGCCGGAGAAGGCATCGCGCGAGTCGATGCCGCACACGTTGGGGTCGGCGATTGTTACTTTGCGTAGGTCGGTTGTAATATAATGATGGTCTGCCGTGGTTCCACCCGGCACGAAGTCAATCCATGCGTAGATGTCGTATTTCTCGGCGCGGAGGTCTACTTCGGTCGTTACAGTGGTCGCGCCCTCGCTTATGACGTTGCTTGTCCATGTCTTTTCAGCCACCAACTTACCGGCATCGGCACCGCTTTTGGCGTAAATCTCAATCTGGTAGCGCACATCATAGTCGCCGGAACGCGCTTCCGCATAAGAGCGGATAAGCGGGTCTGAAATAGGCGTGAAGTCCACATTCAGCTCTACGCGGGTTCGGATTAGCGTCGGGTCTACGCCCGGTTCTTCGGGATATTGGAGGACGGTGTCGCAGCTTGTTAATTGCATTACTGCAATTAACAAGCTAAGTATTAAGGCACAGTGACGAGTTGTGAGGTGGAGGCGTTTCATGGCTTCACCTCCTTTCCTGATTTGGTTTTGCCGCACTTGTCGCCGAAACGGTAGACGAAGTTAAGTCCGAGTTTCGTCAGACCCCAGTAGTGATATGGTAGGTCTTTCTCATATCGTATGCCGTTAGGCACATTATAATATGTGCAGTATTTGGTAAAGGCATAGCCGACGCCGACAGTGAACTCCATGCTCCAGCGGCGCGAAAGCGGCATTGCGTAGCCGTAGGAAATGCCCGCGCCGTGAAATCCTTTCTCCGACTGGTAGCGGTTCTTGTCGTCGAGCGACACGTTGAACACTCCGGCATGAAGATGGACTCCGAAGAAATGACCCTTCATCGGGCGGTCGAGCCAGTAACGCGCCTCCGGCTGAATGTAGAGGAAGCGCATACGGTATCTTCGGGCGATGGTGTACGGGCTGTAAACCAGCGGCAGATCGACAGACCAATGTGGATGGAAAGCATACTCTCCGCCGATGTTGGTAACTCCGGCTGCGAGATAGAGGGCGTTGCTCTTTATCGCCCAGCGGTCATAGTCGCGCTCCGGCAATTCATTGGCGACCGGGATTGCAGCGTCAACCTCATTAGCCTCATTAGCCCCATTAGCCTCATTTGGCTCATTTGGCTTATTTATCGGAATTGCCGGCTGCGCAATGCGCACGAAGTCGCAGATGACGTAGGCACCGGCGGCGCGAAGCTCCGGGAAGAAATGCGTGAGCATGTAATTGTAGGGGCGTCCTCCGCGCAGATCCATCAGCCGTTTCAGGCGGCTGTCAACGAGCCTGCCGTTACGGTAGGTTGTTTCGGGTATATTGCGGAGGATATTCAGCACCTCGGAGCGGTAGCGCATATCGGAAGCCTCGACCATCGCGGCGAGACCGTTCCAGTCTATCCCTTTCGGCTGCACGTTGAACAGCGAGCCGGAGAGGAAAGGCATATTTCCGCGCAGATATGCCGAGATACTTTCGGCACGTTTCCGGGCGAGTTTCCTGTTGAGGGTGTAAGGGCCTTCCGGCGAGGCGTAAGCCACGATGTCGATGGAGTTGAGCCGTGCGGTGGAATCGCCGTGCATTTCCGAAACGCGGCGCATGAACTCGTCGAGGCGTATGCCGTTTCCGCGGAAGGCCGGTTGCAGCTTGGAATAACCCTGCCGGAAATAAACCTTTACGCCTACGGTATCAGCGGTTGTAATAGTGGAGTCGGCCTGAGCCGAGGCTGCGACAGGAAGCAGAAAGAGTGAGACGAGCAGCAGCGGAAGCGCAAAGAGCCTTTCAGACAACTGGCGGCGAAGGCCGGAGGCTGTCATGGAAAGAGTGGTCGATGTGCAACGCCAGAGTCGCATCAGTTCTGCAAGTCGCTACCATGATTCCCTCTGATAACTGTGTTATTGTTGGTTTATTATAAAGAGAAAAGCGCAGGAACCTTACCGTAGCCGTTCCCCATCAAAGGCTCTCGCATTGCCTATCCAAGTAGAACGGCAACGTGCAGAGCCTACGCTTATGTATATAATTGTCACGCCTGAGCTTCCTCGCGGAAACATGGCGCACAAATTACATACTCGCAGGCGTCTACCGCTGCTTCGTTCCTGACTTGGATGTAGAATTTGCGAGATTCTTGATGGTCAAGAACAAGCGTCAAGTAAACGCTGATCAATATGTCTTGCCGACCCGCCCCCTTAGCCCATAACCGGGCTCTGCGGACGGTCTGCGGCGCAAAAATAAAAAGAATATTCTGTCAATGCAAATTTTCATCGCCTCTCCATCGGTTTTAACATTTGGCTCGGCATAACAAGCTTAAAAAAATGGGATTTTTTGCTTGTTTTGCGCTCGCCTTTCACTATCTTTAGATAAGATAGGATGCGGCTCGGCAGAACAAGCTTAAAAAAAATGGATTTTTTTTCTTGTTTTGCGCTCGCCTTTCACTATCTTTGCAGGGTCGAAACGGTGCTCCGGCTTAATAGGGAACGAAGTGAAATTCTTCGACAGTCCCGCTGCTGTAAGTTCTATCTTTCGTCGACCGCCATTGCCACTGAGGCCCGGCTTCGGGAAGGCGCGGTCGTCTGGAACGAGTCAGAAGACCTGCCGTTTCGTTATTGTCAAACTTCAATAACCCCCTGCGCGGACAGGTTTCAGTTATGAAAAATTACTTTATTGCAGCGTTTTGCGCTTTCAGTGCCCTCTCAGCGGGGGCCAACTCTCCGTTTATCTCGGAAGTTTTCGACTATGTTCCGGCTCCCGGACAGTTTATCCATCTGATTCCCGAGGTTACCGACGGCATGAGCCGCGAACAGGTTCTCGAGGCTGCGGCCCGTCAGCTTGTCGGCGACGAGCGCCCCGGCATGGTGTCGTTGGGCGCTTTCGGCGGATATATCGTGTTCGGTTTCGACCATCCGATAGCCAATGTCGAGGGCGAATATGATTTCAAAATCTACGGTAACGCAATGAAGTCGCTTGGTTCGGGAGTCGATACTTCGGCCGAACCGGGCATTGTCATGGTCAGCGTCGACACCAACGGCAACGGTATTCCCGACGACGAATGGTTTGAGTTGCGCGGCAGCGCCCACGACAAGGCGTTCGCTAATTTCACAATCAGATACAGCCGTCCGTCGCAGACCGAGACGGCGGAGAATATCGAATGGACTTCCAACGACCCCGACAGTCCGTCGGGAATCATCACGCTTAACGATTTTCACTCCCAGAGCTACTGGCCCGGATGGATCGAAGGGGACGTCATCGAGTTTTCGGGTACCCGTCTGCCCGGCAACGCCCGCAACGACAACGGCACTTGGGTGCTCTCCCCCTTCGACTGGGGATACGCCGATAACCGGCCCGATTTCGTCAATGTCAACGGCAACATGGAGCCTAACCCCGAGGCTCCCGGCTTCAATATCGACAATGCCGTCGACGCCGACGGCAACAGCGTCAGACTGACGGCTATAGACTTCGTGAAGGTCTACACTGCCGTCAACCAGACATGCGATTTCCTCGGCGAGACCTCGACTGAGATATGCGGCGCCCGCGATCTTCATTTTGTGGCGTCGCTGACCGATGTCAGCGCCGCTGTAGAGCCGCTGCGCCTCAGCGGACGCAGCCTCGTGGTCACTGTCGGCTCGGCCGCGTGTGCCGAGGTCTACAATGTTGCCGGACAGCGTGTGGTCTGCTCGGACTGCGCCGCCGGACGCACCGAAATCGACCTGTCGGCTCTTCCGGCCGGCATCTATGTGGCCCGCGCCGCCGGCTCTGCCATGACAATGGCACTCCGCTAATTCAGACTATCAATCCTTCTTTTTCTACTGCCTTTTAGGGTGGCGCGTCGACGCGTCGCCCTGAATTATTAGTTAACAGGTGTTAATTCAGGGCCTTCTGCTTGACGAATAACACGTTTTATCATACTTTTACCAACGCAATCAACAATTCATCATTTATTTTTGACTTTATGAGAAAAACTACGCTAATGGCTATGATGGCTTTTTCAGCCATAACAGCCGCTGCGCAGACGCCGGGGCAGATTCAGACTTCTGCGATGTCCGACGTTCCTTTTGCCGCCTCTCTTGAGGCGACAGGTCTCGTCCGCGGTGAAACCCGCCAGTCCGTTGTGCCTCCGATGAAAGCCGGTTATGCCGAAGGTGTGACTCTCTGGGCCAACCCGATATATGCCCGCTCGTGGGGCGAGATGGAGCAGTATTTCGGAATGAAATCCTACACCTATGCCAATGGCAAAATCACGGCCAAGCAGCTCCACCACGATATGTATCAGTGGGCCAACGGCTCAGGAGCCTATTACGACGGCAAGTTCCATATGGTATCGCGAAGCTACACCTATCTCTACTGCGAATATCTCGTCGACGGATGGGAACTGCTCAGCAACGAGATCCACGATACAAAATTTCTCGGCCTTGTCGCCACCGATTGTGATTACGACCCCGCAACGGGTCTGACCTACGGATGTTTCTGGAATCCGACACTGAAAACCTACGAGTTTGCGTCGGTCGATTATGAGACGCAGACCCATACGTCTATCGCCCCGATGGAAGAGTTCAGCGGCATCGCTATTGACGGCTCGGGCCGGATTTATGGAGTCAAGACCTCTGACGGCGGACTCTACACAATAGATAAGAAAACCGGTGAGCAGAAGCTTGTCGGGCTTACCGGCGTGAAGCCTCACGCTCTTCAGTCGATGGCTTTCGACCGTAAGACTGGAATATTATACTGGGCAGTGCGCGCGCCCGAAAGCGTTTCGTATCTCGCCACCGTCAATGTCAACACCGGCGGCGTGCGCCGTCTGGCCTATCTCCCCGACAATGTCCAGCTTTCGTGCCTCTATGTGCCCTACGTGGCCGATGAGGGCGCTCCGGCTCCGGCAAAGGATGTAGCCCTTTCGGGCGCCGGAACCGCGCTCACTGTCGGTTTCACCATGCCGTCGGAAACGGCCGACGGCGCCACGCTTGCTGCCGACGGACTGACCTATTCGGTAGCTGTCAACGGCGAGCAAAAGGAATCGGCTGCTGCGGCTCCGGGAGCGAAGATCAGCCTCGACATCGTCGCCGACGATGGCTATAACGCCGTTGTAGTCACGGTTTCGAACACTGCCGGACAGTCGGCGCCCGTCGACCGCCGACGTTGGTTCGGCGCCGACGTTCCGTCGGAAATTCCGGCATTGAGGGCCTCGGTGGCCGATGACGCCGACCACACCGTCAGCCTCAGCTGGGACGCTCCGCTCAACGGCATCCACGGCGGTCTGCTCGATCAGTCGGCCCTGAGCTACGATGTTGTCCGTATGCCCGAAGAGCTGACCGTCGCCTCTGATCTGCGCTCAACGTCGTTTACCGACGTTCTCGGTGTCGGACGTGTGGGCAAAGTCTTCTATGTCGTAACCCCCCGTTGCGGCGACAACCGCGGAGAATCAATAGCCTCTGAGATACTCCTTGCCGGCGGTGCCTACGGTCTGCCTTATTTCGAAGGCTTCGACAACAAGGCTGACTTCGAGTCGTATCACGTCGTCGACGTCAATGCCGATAAGCAGACCTGGTTCTGGAATACCAAGCTCGCGCAGGCCGAGTATCTGCGCAATTTTGCCACGCCGCGCAAGGCCGACGACTGGCTTCTGACTCCCGAAATGTACTATAAGGCCGGCCGCGCATATTGCCTGAGCTACGATTCGCGTTCCGACGATTCGCGCAATCCCGAGACAATGGGCATCGCCGTAGGGCAGGGCACCGATGTCGCGGCTTACGCCGAGGTTCTTGCCCCCGAGATCGTCCCCAATGAAGAGATGAAGAACCGCCGGCTGTATTTCACTGTCCCTGCCGACGGATTCTATCGTGTCGGATTCCACGTTACCAGTGCGGCCACCGCCAGCGCCCTGCTTGTCGATAACATCTCGATAACCGACGGCCCCGCCGAAGCGGCTCCCGGAATAGTCACCGACGTTGTCATGACAGCCGATGCTGCCGGTCATCCTGTAGCCGAACTCTCGTTCACGACTCCAGCCTCGACAGTCGGTGGAGTAACGCTGACTTCTATCAGCAAGATAGAGATCAGGCGTAACGACGAACTAATAGCCACGCTCTCCGACGTTGCTCCCGGCTCGAAGCAGACCTACACCGACCGCGCGGCCGTCAACGGCACGAACCGCTATTCGATCGCTGCCTTCAACGGCGCCGACGGAGGCGCTCCGGCTATAGTCGAGGGCTTTGTCGGGCAGGATATTCCTTACGAGCCCGAGAATGTCAAGATTGTCGACAACGGTGACCATTACACCCTGACATGGGACGCTCCCGGCTCGGTCGGAACCCACAAGCTGCCGGTTCTTGTCGACGAGCTGACCTATACCGTCTCTTACGGCTATCATTACACACCCATCGCTTCTGATGTCAAAGGAACTTCCTACACTATCAGCGGCGATATGGTGACCGGCTCTCAGGATATGATAGGTTTCCATGTCGCGGGAGCTACCCCCGCAGGCTCGGGCCGCGTCGGCGACTCCAATCCGATCTTTGTCGGCAAGCCCTACTCGCTGCCTTTCCGCGAAAGCTTCGCGCACGGCATGGCGCCTGATTCCTACTGGTGGGTCGGCGGTGGAAATGTGTTCAAGCTGACTGATCTCAAATCGTTTGACGGCGACGGCGGATGCGTTTATATGCGCACTAACAATACCGAGCGCGACAACTGGTTCAACTCCGGAAAACTGCGCCTCGGGGAGGCCGCCAAGCCGGTTGTCAGTTTCGCCTACTACGCCACCCCCGGTTCGAGCTTCAGAATCGAGGTGTGTGTGACGCCTGCTGGCGGCGACGACATCGTTGTCGGAACTATCGATTTCAGCAAACTGAGCGGCGAGCCCGGATGGCGCACTGCTCTCTTCGATCTGTCGGCAGGAAAGTCGCAGGATTATTCGTTCGTGAAGTTCCATACCACCCACGCCGTTGGCGGAACCGAGGTATTCCTCGACCGTATCACCGTTCGTGATTCGCAGGGCTGCAACCTCTACGCCGGCTCTCTGACCGGTCTGTCGACAATCTACCCGGGCCAGACAATACCTGTCAGCGCCGAGGTCGAGAATTTCGGTTCAGTGGCCGCCGGCGGAAAAGTGGCATTCTATGCCGACGGAAATGAGTTCGCCCGCGTCGACTGTCCGACAATCGAGCCCGACGGCTCGGCCACAGTTGTCGCCGAATATGCCCGTCCCGACGGGATGACCGAGCCCGTAGAGATCACGGCCGAGATCATATGCGACAACGACCAGCTGGCTTCCGACAACACTTTCGACGGGCTGACAGTGGCTCCAGTCGAGTCGCGTCTCCCGGTTGTAAGCGACCTCTATGCCGAAGCTGACGCAAGCGGCGACGGTGTGGCTCTTTCATGGAACGACCCGAACTCTAAAGACGGCCTTGTCGTTGAATCGTTCGAGACTTATCTCCATAAAGACACCTCTTTCGGCGAATGGACAACCTACGACGGTGACCGCGGACTGACCTACGCCAACCAGATCGTCGACATAGGCCATGGAAACGAGGAAGCCTCTTTCTGGGTGTTCAATATTGACGGAGCATCGGTTACGATGACCGACCGAGAGGCTTATACGCCTCACAGCGGCGACAATATGCTGCTTGCAATGTCGTCGGAAGACGTAACGATTAAAGTCGGCGACAGCAATGACGACTGGCTGATCTCTCCCGAACTGACGACAGGGGAGGCCCATTCGCTCTCGCTTTGGGCAAATTCGATCCGCGGCAATACCTACGGTCATGAGAAGTTTGAGATCTATGCCACCAAAGGATTCCCCAACGACTTCAAGACATTCGAGCTGATCGCTGCCTACGAGGTTCCGCAGGGATGGACGAACTATACCGCCGAACTTCCCGAAGGCACCCGCTTCTTCGCCATACGCTATTGCAGTTACAACCTCTATCTCTTCGCCCTCGACGATATCGAGTTCGACCGCGGCGACTTCAGTCCGAAAGGATTCAACGTCTATAGCGACGGCGTCAGGATCGCATCTCTCGATGCCTCGGCTCGCAACTATAGTGTGGCCGGCGCCGATGCCTTCAACCATACCTATAATATTACGGTTGTCTATGACAACGGCGAGTCGCCTATGTCGAACAACGCCTTCATAGGAATGGGCGCCGGACTTGTCGACATCAGCGACGTCCTCGCCGATGGCCCGGCCGACATTTACAATCTGCAGGGAATCTGCGTGCGTCGCGCCGCCACGTCGGTCGACGGATTTCCCGCCGGCGTATATCTGACCCGCGGCCGCAAGTTCCTCATCCCCTGATCAATCCTTGAATTTGAACAAAACGGAGGCAGCGTTTCGGCGTTGCCTCCTTTTGTTCTAAAACAGTGCAAAACCTATGTCTTTTTATCCGCGTTGGAGCTGTTATATTTGAAAAGAATCGTCCGACAAGCGCGGGACGCGCGATATCTCTACAACTGCCTGCGACAGCTGGCGGCAACCACCGCTCCCCCACAAATTCGCGGCAAGCCACGGCAGTGCGCGCTGCCGCGAAACGCGACAGCACAGGTCGCGGGCCTTGGCTATCGCCGGTTGCGTGACTGCGCACGCTCTCCGCAGCTTGTCACGCATATATTGTTGGCTCTCAAGCCCACAGCTATCGCAGTGGGATATAGAAATATCGCGCCTCACGGCGCTTGACGCGAATAGGCTGTTTGATGCGGTTATTCTGCAAAATTGTCAGGTACTGTAGCCTTTGCCACGCCTCCAAGGTGACGCGGCATAACAGGCCTATTGTCAGGCTTTTGAGGCGTGTCAAAGGCACGCGACTACAATTTGTCGGAGACGTTTGTTCTGGAATGTCCTGAGGTTCTGCAACAGCGTCGGCCACTTTCTGGGGCGAAAGTTCATATAAAACCGGGATCATGCGCTCGGAGAGTCACAGGTCAGGAGTGGAGGAAGGGGAGATGCCGGAGGACGGCGCGGGTGAAAACGTGGCGCGAGAGAAACGAGACGATGAAACCGGTCGACAGTGCTGCTATCACGGTGCCTTCGCGAACCCCCTCGATATGACCTGAACAGGCGATGCCGAGCAGCAGGGCCGAGCTGACGAGGACAATATCGAAGATAACTTTCAGACGTCCGAAATCTTTGTTATAGCGCCGTGCGGCATATTTCACAAACCCTTCGGCGCTCATTATTGCTACATTCGGCTTAAGCTCAAGAACGACGCCTGTCGCCTGACTCAGGCATCCCGCGCCGAGCATTGCTAACGCCATGGGATATGACGTTGGCTCGACCGAGCCAATGAACGCCATGTTTATGTCAATGAAAATGCTGAAAACCAGAGAGAATGGAAGCTGAAGCAGTATCTCGATGCGGTCTTTTCGTGTTCCGTGACCTGAGCGGATAAGCCAGAACTGGCCTGCTATGAGAAGTACGTTAATGAGGAAGGTGGCTGTGCCGAGCGTTATCGGAGTGTGGAGTGTGACCACATAGTTCACGCTTGAGATCGGAGTAGTTCCCAGACTTGACGCCACGATCAAAACGATTCCGAGTGAGAGGAAATAAAGCCCTGTGATGAAGGTGAGATAACGTAAGATTATGTTTTTTATCATTAACCTGAAACTTCTCGGACTGCAAATTTACGGATTTTTTCGATATGGCCGGATAAAACAGGAGGCTGCGCCTGAGTGTCGGCGCGGCCTCCCGGTCGTTGTATGTAATTCGAAAAGGTTTATCTGTGGATCTCTTTAGTGGTCCCGTCGCGGCCGGTGATGAGGTAGATTCCGGCGGGAAGACCTTCAAGGGCGTTTTCGCGGGCAACCTTGTGGCGTATGACAATGCCCGAGATTGTGGTGACGTCGACGAGATCGGCGCCTGCGCTGTCTTCGTTTATGTCGGTGATTCCTGTTACAGAGTCATAGCTGAAATAAACGCGCTCGCCGGTCAGTCCGGGAGTTGTGCGGCCGTTGAGATAGGCGCGGCGTCCTTCATGTTGAATGTCACTGCCGTCGGCCGCCGGACGGACGAAATACTGCACGAAATTATCGCCGTAGGTCTGGCCGCTGAGCGGGAATCCCTGACTTTCGGGATTGAGACCGCGGGGCTCGGTCAGGCCGGTCAGAACACCCGAACGGTCGTGATAGTCGTTTTTGCGGTTGGTGGGATAGCCGGTGAAGGTGTAGATCTTAGTGGCTGCGCTACGGCGTCGCGGGGCTCCCTGACTCTGTTGCTCGCGCTCGGCGAGAAGTTCGAGATTGCGCACGAGATAGGGGTAGTTCGCCTTGATGAGGTCGGTCTGTAGCCCGTATTGAATAATATGGTATCCGATTGTCGAGTCGTCTTCGATCGACTGTTCTCCGGTTTCCGAGACACCTGTTGCCTCTACGACTTCGAGACCCTCCGGAACTGCGTGGTCAAACGGAAGGATGATCGTGTTCCATTCGTTGGGGAAATCGAGGTCGATTCTGGTCTGCTCGACGTTGTTGCCGTAGTAGGTCAGGCGAAGGTTGTCGAGATAGAACGAGGCTGCTCCCGAGGCGTTCGATTCGCGGAAGAAAACGAGTTCGCGGGTATCTTCTTCGTTGGTAGTCTTGTCGAACTCGTAGACTATACGGCCGTTTTCGGTCGATGCGTTGAAGTATTCCCCGACAAGGCCTATCTGGTCGCTGCCGGCTGTCAGGCCGCTGATCGCAGAGCTGTTGGGTGCAAGAGTCACGGCCTCGCGGTCGCCGAGACGGAATTTGACGTCGCCTGAGGTCGAGGCATACTGGAACTCGAGCTTGTATTTGCCTGCCGGAAGGTATGACACGGTTGTCGACAGCGAGAATGTCGTGTTACGCGTCGAAGTGTTTAAAGCTCGCCACATTCCGCCGCGCTGTTCGGCTGCCTGCCCGGCGGTGACATTGCTGCCCGCTGTCAGATTCCAGTCGTTTATCGAGCTGTCGCTGTTGCCGAACGAGTAGGAGGGAATGAGGAAAGTGGCATCCATACCGCGCTCGGGGTTGGCCTTCTCTTTCAAACGGCTTATGCGGTCGTGGCCTTCCATAGTCCAGAGGGGAACTTCGTCGTCGGGAGTCATGGCGATAAGCTGCCACATCTGATGGGGGTCGCTGTCGTCGGGCGCTTCGGGGTTGACATAATATGCCGGAGTATCGAAGTAGGGGTTGCTGGCAGCGTCGATCGGCCGGGCTGTCAGGCGTTTGTTCGACACCTGCCCGGTGATGTGGTAGACGGGATAGCCGTCCCAGTATGTGCGGCTCAGAAGGAATTCTGTGCCGTTGTTGTTTTCGCCGTCGGTCGGGTCGCAGTAATATTGTCCGTCTTTGTTCTGAAGGGCACCGAAGGTTGTCACAAGGCGCAGGCCGTTGTCCCCCTTCTCGAAGGTGACATAGTGGCCGGCATAGTTCGCTACGGCGTGAGCGCCCCAGTCGGCACCGCCGCCGAAATATTTATAGTAGTTGACATCCTCGCTGGCGCCGACGTTGCGCAGAAAAATGCGCTTGCCGGCAAGAGGATTCTCTGGACGGGCTTTCCAGTCGATCGACTCGTCGATCTGATAGCGCACTACGGGAGCATCCTTGCCGCGGGTAAAGTTGTTTTCAATCACCTTATAGACAGAAAGGTCGCCGTTGGTTTCGCTGTTGAGGCAGTAGTCCATGAACACGATTCCGAGCGGGCCCGCACCGAGGCGCCCGTTCTCGTCGCCGAGGTCGTCGATGAGTTGCTTGTTGAGCGTGGTGGCGTTCGATTTGTAGTTAACAGATGACGAAATAGGGCTTGTCTGCATCGTAAGAAAGTTCATAATCCATTCCGAAATATAAAGTCCGTTGAGATTATACATCGTCATGGGCTCGTCTTGCGCCTGCGCGAAATTTACGAGATTGAGCATGTGGGCTTTTTTAGTGTCCAGACTGCCTTCGCTGTTTGACGATATGTCCTGGACATGTAGGCGGGTCGACACCTCCGCATTACTGTGGAGGTTGAGGCGTCCCGGTCGCTGATTGTCGTTGAAAGAGGTGCGCCAGTTCTGAATGTCGGCCTGATTGGGGTGTTGAAGATAGCTTGCACGGTCACGAACCGTAATCACAATCTTGCCGCGTGCTTCTCTTACTGTCAGGTTCGGGCGGAATTCAACAATATATTTTTGTATCTCTTCTTTGCCAAGAACTTCGGTATAGAATTGATTGGATTTTGTAGGCTCGTCGCCACTTCTGCCGGGAAAAATATGTATCACAAAGAACTCTTTGGGATGAGTGTTAAGATATTCTGTGAGTTTATTCATCCCGTCTTCAAATGTGATATCCATCACATCGGCTCCATGACACAAAAATAATTTAGCACTTCCGATAACAGGATTATAATATCCGGGTCGCAAGTCGATGCCGCGGATACCTCCGGCAAGGAGTTCGTCCATAGTAGCGCTCTGACATGTAGAGTTTATAGGCCCTGTTCCAGCCGAAATCATCTTCCAGTTATTTTCGCCGGTGACGAAGTCGTGGGCTGCGGGGATTGATACGTGGGCGACGAACATATTGTCGGGCAGATCGGCCATCCAATCGGCGGCTCGGTCGCCCTGATCTTTTATCAGTGTTTGAGCTTGTGCGTCCCACCTTTGATCCCATTTCACGCCTGATATTGCGGCCGTAGCAACCGACACCGATGTGACGGCCAGCATTGCAGAGATTAAATGTTTAAGCATAGTTTAATATAGGTAGAATTATTGAAAAAATAGCTATAAATACCTGAGGTAAATAGGCTTAAATAAGCAATTTGAGTCTTCGAGTTGCAAAGATACGACGAAGGGGGCAAATTACCTCCCCCCCCCCATTTGTTAAAAAATGTCAAATAGTTAATTAACAGCGTTTTAAATCGTTGATTTGTGCGTTTTTCTGTAAAAAAATGCCCCAAAATAATCATGGAGAGGGGGCATTGCGATATATATGAATTGACGCCTCAGTCAAAGAGTAGCCAAAGGCATGCAGTTATAGGATGATCTGACAATTTTTTGCAGATTAACCAGTTCAAACATCTCATTCGCTGTCAAGCGCGGGACGCGCGAAATTTCTACAACTGCCTGCGATAGCTGGTGGCAACCACCCCTCATCCCACAAATTCGCGGCAAGCCACGGTGGTGTGCGCCGCCGCGAAACGCGACAGCACAGGTCGCGGGCCTTGGCTATCGCCGTCAGCGTGACTGCGCACGCTACCGCGGCTTGCACGCTTATCTCGTTGGTTCTCAGACCCACGGCTATCGCGGTGGGTTATAGAGATATCGCGCTTCCAGCGCTTGACAGAGAATGACCTGTGTGAGGTGGGTAGTCTGTAAAATAATGTCAGTACTGTAGCCATAGGCACGCGGTAATGCTATTAACTTAGATGAAACCGGCGTCAGAAACGCCCTGGTGTAGGGACGTGCCTTCGGCACGTAGCATTGCAACGCCCTGATTACCAGTCGCATGTGAAACGTGCCAAAGGCACGTCCCTACGCCCGGACAGGATAATTTGCCCGGAAGAATTTTAAGTTAATAGCATTGAGGCACGCGGCTACATTCAGGGCGGAAAAACCTATATAACTTGGGTTCAGTTCCGCCGCATTCATGGGCGAAAACCATATAACCGGGTTTCTGCAACACCGGTTATATTCAGGATTGTGCGGGTTTTGAAGCTTCAGAGCGAGGCATCGACCACGGGGGTAGCCGCGTCGTCACCGCAGAGAACCACGAGCAGATTGCCGACCATGGCGGCACGCCGGTCGTTGTCGAGCTTGACGACGTCGTCTTTTTCGAGACTGGTCAGCGCCATCTTAACCATCGAAACAGCTCCTTCGACAATCTTCTCGCGGGCGCTGATTATGGCCGATGCCTGCTGTCGGCGCAGCATGACGGCTGCAATCTCCGGAGCATAGGCGAGGTAGTTGAGGCGTGCTTCGAGAACTTCGACGCCGATCATGGCAAGGCGTTCGTTGAGTTTCGCTTCGAGCTCTTCATTTATCTGGGCGCCTCCGCTGCGCAGTGTCAGCTGTTCGTCGCCGGCGCCGTTCTCTTCGTCGTAGGGATAGCGGCCGGCGACCTCGCGCAGGGCGGCGTCGCTCTGGACTGCTACAAAGCCCTGAGCCGACTGGCCGTGGCTTGTGTCGAGGTCAAAACAAACGCGGTAGGTGTCTTTCACGCGCCATACGAGCACCATGCCGATAAGAACCGGGTTGCCGACCTTGTCGTTGACCTTTATGGGGGCGACGTCGAGGTTGTTGACGCGCAGCGAAACCTTGCGCGATGTCAGGAAAGGATTGAGCCAGTAGAATCCGGTGCGCGACATAGTGCCACGGTATTTGCCGAAGAAAAGCAATACAATCGCCTGATTCGGTTCGAGCATAACGAAGCCGCCCAGACTGATGAGTGCCACAATGCCGAGAATTATTCCGGGGATTATCATGGCTCCTTCGAGCATAAAGGCGCCGGCGGCTGCCGCGAAAAGAATCAGGATAAGCAGCAATGCTGCGAATCCGTTGATAGTCAGCCCTCTGTAGGCAACTTGATTTTTCAGGTCGTTATTCATAGTCGGGAGATTTTATATTTTTTAGCAAATATAATGAAAAATGGGAACACGCGCAAACCTTTTCAGAAGATAGCTTGTTTAAGAAGTAGATTTCAGAAATTAACGAACAAAACCAACTATTTTTTTATGAAACGCGTACTTCTTATTCTGGCTGTAGTGTTTGGATGCACGGCAGTCTTCGCACAGAAATTAGACAAGAACGAGGCCCGCCAGCTGAAGGCTTTCCTCGCCGCTCCGGCCGCTGAGGCCACTACCAATGCCGCCGCGCTTGGTGTTGCCGATGTCAACGCATTCGCCTCGCTCGAGGGTGTGACAGTCGAGAACGGCCATGTCACCGTTCTTAATCTCAAAGAAAAGAAACTTGGCGGCACTCTCGATCTCAGCGGTTTCACGGCCCTGACGTCGGTCGATGTGTCGCGAAACTCGCTGACCGCTCTCAATGTCAGCGGCTGTAACGCCCTGAAAGAGGTCAATGCATCGCGTAACCGCCTGAAAGAAGCTTCGTTCGACGGATGCGACCAGCTGACAAAGATTCTCGTCTACCGCAACCGCCTGACAGAGTTCAATGTCTCGCAGCTGCCGATGATCCAGACGATCAATGTCAGCAACAACTACCTTGTAAGTCTCAATGTCGCCGGGTCGACCACGCTGAAGACTCTCAACTGCCAGGGCAACCATCTCGAAAGTCTCACGGTCGACGGATGCACGGGCCTCAAGAACCTCTATTGCGGCTATAACAAGCTGACGGCCATCAACCTCTTCGGTGTAGAAAACCTCCAGAATCTAAATGTCGACGACAACCAGATTTCGTCGATGCTCGTATCGGGACTTCCCTCGCTGTCGAGCTTCGTCTGCAGCGACAACAATATGACCACTCTCGGTCTGCGCAACTGCGACAATCTTCTCGACCTCGTGTGCAGCTACAACAACCTGACTCAGCTCAATGTCGAGAACTGCCGTAACCTTCTCTTCGTCGATTGCAGCTACAACGATCTGACCCAGCTGATTCTTTCGAACCAGAGTTTCCTGCAGCGTGTTCTCTGCAACAACAACCAGCTTCAGATTCTCGACCTCTCATTTGATCCGGCTCTCACCTATATCAACTGCCGCTTCAACTATATTACCGATCTCCGCACTATCGGCGACGACAATCTCGGCATGATCGCATGTCAGTGGAATCCCTGATGGCGGTAATTCGGACAACCACTGTTATAATGAGAATAAGAACCCTTCCGACAGGGCGATACTCATAAAAACATAGTTACCGAAATCAATAGAACGAGGGGGCTGTGCCAATCGGCGCAGCCCCCTCTGATTGTATGTAAAACGAAGAGCCGGATGGCTCCCTGTTGCATGATATGGTCAGGCTTTCACGATCTCTGCCGAGAGCTTGTCGGATCCTTCGGTGTGGTCGAGGCGTATCTCGTCGCCCGGGTTGACTTCGCCGCTGATGATAAGCTCGGCGAGCTCGTCTTCAAGATACTTCTGGATGGCGCGCTTGAGCGGACGAGCGCCATACTGCGAGTCATAGCCTTTGTCAGCCACGAAGTTCTTGGCGGCTTCGGTCAGCGTCAGGCGGTAGTCCATGTCGCTGATGCGCTTGTAGAAGCCTGCCAGCTCGATGTCGATAATCTTGAACAGGTCGTCGCGCTTGAGCTGGTCGAACATAATGATGTCGTCGACACGGTTGAGGAATTCTGGCGCGAAAGCCTTGTTGAGGGCTTTCTGGATCACGCCGCGGCTGTAGTCGCCGTCGCCGATGCCGGCCGGAGTGAAGCCGATTCCGGCTCCGAAGTCCTTGAGCTGGCGCGAGCCGATGTTCGAGGTCATGATGATGATCGTGTTCTTGAAGTCGATGCGGCGTCCGAGCGAATCTGTCAGACGTCCTTCGTCCATAACCTGGAGAAGCAGGTTGAACACATCGGGGTGGGCCTTCTCGATCTCGTCGAAGAGGATGACGGAGTAGGGATGGCGACGCACCTTCTCGGTCAGCTGTCCGCCTTCTTCGTAACCGACATATCCCGGAGGGGCGCCGACCAGACGCGACACGGCGAATTTCTCCATATATTCGCTCATGTCGACGCGAATCAGCGTGTCGGCCGAGTCGAAGAGATATTCGGCCAGCTTCTTGGCCAGATGGGTCTTACCGACGCCTGTCGGGCCGAGGAACATGAATGTTCCGATAGGCTTGTTGGGGTCTTTCAGCCCGAGACGGTTGCGCTGGATTGCCTTGACGATCTTCTCGATGGCGTTGTTCTGACCTATTATCTGGCTGCGCAGGATGGGCGCCATCTCTTTGAGGCGCATTCCCTCGGCCTGGGCTATGCGCTGAACGGGCACGCCGGTCATCATGGCCACGACCTCGGCCACACGGTCTTCGTCGACAGTTTCGCGGTGGTTGTTGAGCTGTTCCTCCCAGCGGCGCTTGGCTTCCTCGAGCTCCCCTTTCAGGGTCTGTTCGCTGTCGCGGAAGGCGGCTGCGCTCTCGAAGTTCTGGGCGCGTGCGGCGGCGAGCTTGTTGGCGGCTGCTTCGTTGATCTTCTCTTCGAGCGATTCGATCTCCTTCGGAACGACGATATTTGTTATGTGGACGCGCGAGCCGGCCTCGTCCATGGCATCGATGGCCTTGTCGGGGAAGTTGCGGTCCGACACGTAGCGCTCCGTCAGTCTGACGCATGCGTCGAGGGCTGCGGGAGTGTAGGTGACGTTATGGTGTGACTCGTATTTATCGCGGATATTGTCGAGAATCTGACGGGTCTCTTCGGCTGTGGTCGGCTCGACCATGACTTTCTGGAAGCGGCGTTCGAGCGCGCCGTCTTTCTCGATGTTCTTGCGGTATTCGTCGAGAGTGGTGGCGCCGATACACTGTATCTCGCCACGGGCCAGAGCCGGTTTGAGCAGGTTGGCGGCGTCCATTGAGCCGGCGGCGTTTCCGGCGCCGACAATCGTGTGCATTTCGTCGATGAAGAGAATTATGTTCTTGTTTTTCGACAACTCGTTGAGAATAGATTTTATGCGTTCCTCGAACTGGCCGCGGTATTTCGTTCCGGCGACGATCGAGGCCATGTCGAGCGACACGACGCGCTTGTCGAACAGGATTCGCGATACTTTCCGCTGCACGATTCTCAGCGCCAGCCCTTCGACGATTGCCGATTTACCGACGCCGGGCTCGCCGATGAGCACGGGGTTGTTTTTCTTTCGGCGGCTCAGAATCTGGGCCAGACGCTCGATTTCGGTATCGCGGCCTACGACAGGGTCGAGGCGCCCTTCCTGGGCGGCGAGAGTCATGTCGTTGCCGAATTTGTCGAGCACGGGGGTGTCGCCGGCAACGGTAGTATTGCGGGTGCGCGATGTCGGCGCCTGCTGGCTCTGGCGGCTGTCGCCCGAGCCGGGCGCGCCGTCGTCGAGGTCTTCGTCGTCTTCGGTGAACTCCGGACCGGCCACGGGGCTTTCCGGAGCAAGCTGATGACGGAGCGATTCATAGCTCACGCCTGATTTCTTGAATTTCTCCATAAATGGTGTGTTTTGCAAATCGGGATTGTGGAAAATGGCCAGCAGAAGATGCTCCGGCTCGACGCTGTCGCTGCGGAACATGCGCGCCTCGAGCACACTGAGCTTGATTACTCTTGAGGTAAGGTCGCTGACCGAGACCGAGGCCGGATCGACAGGTTTCACTTCGACACCCGGCGCAAAGCTCTCGTCCCACAGAGTTTTGTCGAGGCTCTCGCGCAGTTCGTAGGCCGACGAGCCGCGGCTCGCCGACTCGACGAGCCTGAAAGGCGTCGACGACGGCTCTTTGAGAAGGGCCAAAAGCAGATGCTCGGGCATGACGATGCTGCTGTTGTGGCGCATGGCTTCCTGCAGTCCGGCCTGAAGTATCTGTTTAAGTATGGGGGTGAAATTTGATTCCATTATGCTTCGGTTTCCTTTCTCTTTTTGTGGTGGTTTTCATTAATTGAATTACAAAGATAACAAAAATTGTGCCAAAAACCACCGGCCCCCGCGCCGTTTGTGTTATTTAACAGGCGGGGGCCGTTTGCGAAAAATCTGTTTATAGGGAGGCTCAGTTCGCGGCGAGGGCGCGGGCGGTGATGGCCGTCGAGCTGTAGGCGAAAACGCCCTGTTCGCTGACTTCGACAACGCGGCGGCTGCCGTCGGGCATCGGCATCGAGACGTGGCTGTCGTCGACGAATGTCATCAGTTCATAGCGTTCGCCGGAAGCCGGGATGACGACATCCCAGCTCTTGTCGGCCGGGTCGAAGTCGAGACGCACTACGCTGCCGTCATTCTCCGAGGTGATGGTGTAGCCTGTTGCGTCGACGTCGACAAGGTAACGGCCGTCTTCGCCGTCGATGACCTTGCGCCCCTGTGCCATCGGATTGCTGCCGCTCCAGAATTCGATGCTGTTGATGACCAGCAGGTCGGCAAGTCCCGTGACCTCATAGACGGGCAGAATCCAGAACGCGAAGAAAACGAGTTCGTTGACGAACTTGTTGCCCACCTGACGGTTCCAGTCGAGAACTTTGTTGGTCAGGGCAAAACTTCCGATACACGAGGGCATCAGCATCGCGGCTGACAGGCAGAGAGCCATGGCCACAGTGATAGTCTTCTTTTTCATTATTATTTTTTTATGTGTTTGATGCATTTGTTATAAAAATCCATCACCTGGTTGACATATTCGAATGTCTGTCGGCCGCGCGAATATCCCGAGCTGACCACAGGGTCGTTATAGTAGTTCGGATTTGATTTCAGAAGAACCATTTCGGCGACGTTGGCGTCCCAGACGTTGTCTTTCAGCCCCTGCTTGCGGGCAAGCGCCATAGCGTCAAGAATGTGGGCTTGTCCGGCGTTGTAGGCGGCGAGAATGAACTTCAGTCGCTCGCGGGGGTCTTTCACGCGCGGTTTGAAGAGCCGGTCGAGCTCCCTGATGATTTTCACGGCCACGGCGACCGACGTCTCGTTGCTGCGGAGCTCGTCGGGCGACACTCCGAAAGCGCGGCCGGTCGAGGGCATGATCTGCATGAGGCCGACAGCTCCGGCCCATGAGGTCTGGGAGGCGTCGAACTGGCTTTCGACATATCCGATGGCGGCGAGCAGACGCCAGTCCCAGCCGACTTCGGGGGCATGCCGCTTGAAAATATGGTCGAACGGCGATGCGTGGCCCGAGGCGAAAGAGATGTCGAACGAAGGGGCCGCCTTGCTCATCTCGAAGTAGCGGCGTCGTATGTCGGCATGTTCGCGTCGGGGAGCTTCCTGGCCGAGCCATGCGTCGATGGAGTCGGCGAGCCATCGGGCGTTCTTGGCCACGGCCCATTTCGACCGCTGCGGAAAGCTGACTTCGAGGCTTGCGTCGAGGTTGGGATAGTAGGTTTTGTTGAGCTGGGCGATATCGCTGTCGACGATTGTGAGGCCTATCGAGTCGCGGCTGACGAGTTCGAGAAAGTCTTCAGTGATGATGGAGTCGCTGTCGAGCTGGCGTATGACTATGCCTCCCCCGATTTCGTTGTTGAGATTGACGAGCCGGTGGTAGTAGCGCGAGTCGCGCTCTACGGTGACGGTTTTTCCGGCGAGCTGGGTGACGTCGGTTATCAGTCCCGAGCCGCCGCGGCCGACTTTCGGCTGCACGAGCACCTGAGTTGTGACATTCTCGGGCCCGCAGGGGAGCACGCGGGCACGGTATTCGGCCGTGACCGGAACCTCCGTGGCCAGCAGGTCGACGCGCCCCGAGTCGAGCAGGGCTATGGCGTCGGCCATTGTCGGCGCTACCTCGAGCTTAAGCACCATCCCCTTGTCGGAGGCGAGACGGCTGACGAGGTCGTAGTCGTAGCCCATCTTCGTGTCGCGGTAGATGAAATAGCTGCCGGGGCTGTATAGCGTGGCTACGCGGAGAGTGTCGGGAAGCGGATGGGCGGCCGCGGCTCTGGCGGAAGCCTTATGAGGCTTTTGGGCCTGACGGGAGCCGCACGACGCGGCGGCAAGAATCAGTATTCCCGCCGTCAGCGCCGCCATGAGGCGCCTCAACGTGAGGTCAGAGATATTCAAACGTTCCTTTTGAGGATTTGATTGTCAGCAGGTTGCCCTCGCCGCGCTCTTCGACGCGGCCCACGATGCGGGCCGGAATGCCGAAGCTCTCGCTGATGGCGATGACCTCTGCGGCTTTGTCGGAGGGCAGGTAGACTTCGAGGCGGTGCCCCATGTTGAACACCTTATACATCTCTTTCCAGTCGGTTCCGCTTTCGCGCTGGATCATCTCGAACAGAACCGGGGTCGGGAAGAGGTTGTCTTTGATGACATGCTTGTTCTCGACAAAGTGCATCACTTTTGTCTGGGCGCCTCCGCTGCAGTGAACCATGCCGTGGATCGCCGGGCGCATACGGTTAAGAAGCTCCTTGACGACGGGGGCATAGGTGCGGGTGGGGGAGAGGACGAGCTTTCCGGCGTCGACAGGCGAGCCTTCGACAGCCTGGGTCAGCTCCATCGAGCCTGAATAGACGAGGTCGGAGGGCACGGCGGGGTCGAACGTCTGGGGATAGCGCTCGCCGACAGCCTTGCAGAAGACGTCGTGGCGCGCCGAGGTCAGTCCGTTGCTGCCCATGCCGCCGTTCCAGAGGGTTTCGTAGGTGGCCTGTCCGTCGCTGGCGAGGCCTACGATGACGTCACCCGCGGCGATGTCGGCGTTGTTGACGACGTCGGCCCGGCGCATACGGCAGGTGACGGTTGAATCGACGATGATCGTGCGCACGAGGTCGCCGACATCGGCTGTCTCGCCGCCTGTCGAGTAGATTGAGATTCCCATGTCGCGCAGGCCGGCAAGGAGTTCCTCTGTGCCGTTGATTATGGCGGCTATGACCTCGCCGGGAACGAGCATCTTGTTGCGCCCGATCGTCGACGATACGAGGATGTTGTCGGTCGCGCCGACACACAGGAGGTCGTCGAGGTTCATGACCAGGGCGTCCTGGGCTATGCCGCGCCACACGCTGAGGTCGCCCGTCTCGCGCCAATAGGCGTAGGCGAGGCTCGATTTCGTGCCGGCGCCGTCGGCGTGCATAATGTTACACCACTCGGGATCTCCGCCGAGAATATCGGGGATAATCTTGCAGAAAGCTTTGGGGTAGAGCCCCTTGTCGACATTCTTGATAGCGTTGTGGACATCCTCTTTCGAGGCCGACACACCGCGCAGGTCATATCTCTGATCGCTCATAATCTTATAGTTGATTCAGACTGCAAAGATAGACTTTTTTGCCGACATTTTGGGCTTCCGCGCTGTTGTTTGCTGAAAAATCGCTATCTTTGCATCATTATTCGCTAAACAAATCAATCCCTGTTATGGCAACTCAAGACGAAGTCTTTAAGAAAATAGTGTCTCACGCCAAGGAATACGGTTTCGTGTTCCCCTCGTCGGAAATCTACGACGGCCTCGCCGCCGTCTACGACTACGGCCAGAACGGCGTCGAGCTCAAGAATAATATCAAACGCTATTGGTGGGAAGCGATGACGCTGCTCCACGAGAATATCGTCGGCATCGACTCGGCTATCTTCATGCACCCCACAATATGGAAAGCCAGCGGCCATGTCGACGCTTTCAACGATCCTCTGATCGACAACCGCGACTCGAAGAAGCGCTACCGCGCCGACGTGCTCATCGAAGACCATATCGCCAAACTCGACGACAAGATCGCCAAGGAGGTGGCCAAGGGCCGCAAGCGCTTCAAAGAGGCTTTCGACGAGGCCCAGTTCCTCGCCACCAACGGCCGCGTGCTTGAAATCAAGGCCCACCGCGACGCCCTCCACGAACGTTTCGCCAACGCCATGAACGCCAACGATCTCGCCGAGCTGCGCGCAATCATTGTCGACGAAGAGATCGTCTGTCCGATCTCAGGCACGAAGAACTGGACCGACGTGCGCCAGTTCAACCTCATGTTCAAGACCGAGATGGGCTCGACGGCCGACGGCGCGATGACCGTCTATCTGCGTCCCGAAACCGCCCAGGGCATTTTCGTGAATTATCTGAATGTTCAGAAAACCGGCCGTATGCGCGTTCCTTTCGGAATCGCCCAGATAGGCAAGGCTTTCCGCAATGAGATCGTGGCCCGCCAGTTCATATTCAGAATGAGAGAGTTCGAGCAGATGGAGATGCAGTTCTTCTGCCGCCCCGGCACAGAGCTCGAATGGTTCAGGACATGGAAAGAACGCCGCCTGCGCTGGCACAAGGCCCTCGGACTCGGCGACGAGAAATATCGCTTCCACGATCACGAGAAGCTGGCCCACTACGCCAACGCCGCAACCGATATCGAGTTCCAGATGCCGTTCGGCTTCAAGGAAGTCGAGGGAATCCACTCGCGCACGAACTTCGATCTCAGCCAGCACGAGAAGTTCTCGGGCAAGAACATCAAGTATTTCGATCCCGAGCTCAACGAGAGCTACACCCCATACGTCATCGAGACCTCGATCGGTGTCGACCGTATGTTCCTCAGCGTGCTCTGCTCGAGCTACGAGGAACAGCAGCTCGAAGGAGGCGACTCGCGCGTAGTGCTCCATCTTCCCGAAGCGCTCGCCCCGGTGAAATGCGCCGTTCTTCCGCTTGTCCGCAAAGACGGGCTTCCCGAAAAGGCCCGCGAGATAGTCGACGACCTCAAGTTCGATTTCGCGACCCGCTACGACGAGAAAGACTCGATCGGCAAGCGTTACCGCCGTCAGGACGCCGTCGGAACGCCTTACTGCATCACCGTCGACCATCAGACGCTCGAAGACAACACCGTCACCCTGCGCCACCGCGATTCGATGGAGCAGGAGCGCGTAGCTATCGCCGACCTCCACAAGATTATCCACGACCGCGTTTCGCTGACGTCGCTCCTGCGCCGCCTCGGCTGACGCCTAAAATCGTTAATAAAAATGAGACTTTTCAGAATCATAATCGCTCTGGCGGCTCTGCTGCCTATGCTGACATCCTGTAACTATAACTCTCTGGTCGAGAAGCAGCAGGCCGTCAACGAAACCTGGGCGCAGGTCGAGAACCAGTATCAGCGCCGCGCCGATCTCATCCCCAACCTCGTGTCGACGGTAAAGGGATATGCAACCCACGAGTCGGCCACGCTCGAAAAAGTAACCGAGGCGCGCGCCAAGGCAACTTCAATAACCATCGACGCCGACAATATGACCGAAGAGCAGCTCGCCCGCTTCCAGCAGGCCCAGAACGAACTCTCGGGTGCGCTGAAATCGCTCCTTGCCGTCAGTGAGGCCTATCCCGATCTCAAGGCCAACGAGAATTTCAGAGACCTTCAGGTTCAGCTCGAAGGCACGGAGAACCGCGTCACCGCCGCCCGCGGAAACTTCACACGCGCCGTCAGAGACTACAACACAGCGATAAAGAAGTTCCCCACCGTCATCTATGCCGGCTGGTTCGGCTTCGAAGAGAAGCCTCAGTTCGCCGCCGAGCCCGGTTCGGAGAAAGCTCCCAAGGTTGAGTTCTAATCAAAAGCCCGCATCCCGACAATGAAGAAGTTTCCTCTGTTGCTGATGATTCTCGGTTGTCTCGCTGTCGTCGCCTGCAACAGCGACGGCGACGATGACGATTCGAAAGACTACTGGTCGAAATACCGCAAGTGGCGAGAAGAGAATACCGAATGGTTCAAGGTCAAGCGCGATTCGCTCGCTGCCGACGGCACACAGTATTTCCAGACGGTATCTCCCGCATGGAACCCGTCGGCTCAGATACTCATCCACTACCATAACGACCGCTCGCTGACCGAGGGCAATCTCTCCCCTTATCTGACCTCGACAGCCGCAGTCCGTTATATAGGGCGCCTCTGCACCGGCGAACCGTTCGACTCAAGCTATCTCCTGACGGCCAACGGCCCCGCAATCGCCCTGCTCAGTCCGCAGAATTCAGTTCAGGGAATGGCTATCGCGCTGATGGATATGCGCGTCGGCGACACCTGCACCGTAGTGATGCCCTACGAACTCGCCTACGGCGGCCAGATGAAAGGAAGCATCCTCCCTTATTCGGCTCTCGAATTCGAGGTCGGCATGGTAGATATTCCCTACTACGAAATCCCCGAATAAATCAATCTGTTTACTATAGCGAGGGGGCGCGTCAAACACCGCGTCCCCTTTCGTTGTTGATCCCGATTAATCGAAATTTAAATGCCGTCCTCTGCCCTTTTGTTGATAGGAAATGCGTCAGAAGCTCAATCCTGAACAAACAACAAAGAGCAGTGAGATAATCGCAAATCACTGAAGATGATACTCAATGTTACATGAAGGGTTGGGATTGGGATTCTTAATGTAATTCCCCTTACATTCGTTTGTGCCACAAGCGCCGGAGTTTCCGCGACATTTATTTATTGTGCAAGTTCCGGTATTGTTTTCACAAGCATTTTTATCGCAAGAAATAGTAGGTGCGTCGTTGCCGCCTTTTACAATGGCAAGGGCAGAAGGGGCTAATCGGTCTTCCTGATGCAGGACTTCTAATAATTGTGACATAATATAAAGGATTAGGTTAGTATTTACTCTCAATAGAGAGCGTTGAAATATAAGATATATTACATGGAGGTTATGCGCCGGGCATCAATGTTCATCTGATCGTGACGGTATTTGCGGCCGAAGTCGATGGTGTATTTGGCAGAAATCATTATAAGTCGCGAGAAGCTGTCTTTCCAATATGGATTGTTTTGTATGTCTACTCCCGGGAGTTTTACGTAGTATTTCATGTTTGTATAGCTGTAGAGCGGATTGCACTGAAGCCATAAAGACAGGTTTTCGACTGAATATGACGCTGTGATTTGAAATATATGTGAGCGCATGTCGGTTATCATCGAAGTGTCTTGCTCACTCCCTTTGCCCCATGGCGACGAGTAGCGCAAGCCAACAGAGAAACCGCATGGATTCATATAATCTATATCTACACCGCCATGAAAATTCCAGTATGAGTAGTTCAGGAATCCTGACTGCCGGAAGTTCTCCAATGCAATAAATGGCTTTATCAGAAGGCTGTTGTCGAGAAGCTGTAGCGAGGCCCGTAATCTCGCATCGTAACTCTCACGCTTTCCGGAATTGAACATACTTGCATAGACAATTCCGTTATAAGCGTTATAGGCAGTCACTATGTTTCGCGATTCGTTGTAATAACCGGCGCTTACCGACAGATTGAAATATCGGCTTTGCGTCCATGTATAACTCAGGTCGACAGAAAGATGCTGGCTCGATTTCAGATCTGGATTACCCTCATAACCTGAGATGTCGGTGTTCTGAATCTTAAGGTCATTCATGGTTGATATAGGTCTTGATCTCAGGTCGTAGTCAGCGCTCAGATCCATTGAATGGCGTTCGCCGATCGAGTAGTCGACCGAACCCGAAAAAGAGCAGTCGAGCGCGCTGAAGTTTCTGCCGTCAGACATCGTTATCGAGCGTAACGGCAATTCGGCTCTCAGATAATATCCAAGTTCATTTTCGCCGAATTCGAACCGCTGCCTGTATCTTGCCCAGGCCGAATATTTATCTTCATGGCGGTTTTCGACAGTATTCACCGTGCCGGCGTAATCAACTTTGAAACGGGATGTTTTATAATCGGCATCGAGTGTCAGCGAATTGTTGTGCTTCAGAGGAACATACCAGTTGGCATGGACATTTGGGGCGTAGGCCTTTTCTCTGAAATAGTTGCTGATTGCAGGATCGGAGCCTGCGGTATAGCTCGACCATGATTTCGAAAAAGTGGCGTGGAGATCTCCAAGGATATATAAAGTCATACCATTGGAAAAATTCTTCGTCCAATACGCTGTAATATAAGGATATTGCGCTCTGGCGGAGGATATTCTGCTGTATGGGGTGCCCTCCATGCCATTGTCATGGTCAAGAACGCCATTGGAGTTGTTGTCGGGCGTGTGCGACGAAGATATTCCCGCTGTAACAGACAGCTCACTGTTCCCCGAAGTCTTGTAGCGCCAGTAAACTGCTCCCGACCATGAGTTGTGGCGCATAAGACTTCCTGTTTTCTGCGAAATACGGTCTACATGAACCATCTCACCCGTAACGTGGTCTTCAAGGTCAAATTTTATTGTCTGAGTGTCGTGTGAGCCGGTTGCCTTTGAATAATTATAGCCTCCGATTGCCATAAGAGACCATTTTTCGCTGCCTACGAATTTTCCGGAAAGATAATAACTGCCGTAAGGCTGAAAAAACCGTTGACCGGCACTGACTGTCATGTAACCGCCGTAGACGGCCTGTCTGGTCACTATGTTGATGGCGAACTTTTCGCCCAGAAACGCTCCGTCGGAGGGATTGTTCAGAAACTCAATGCGTTCTACATCTTTGTTGAGCAAAGCCTTGACTTCTTCCTGCGAAACAGGCTTGCTGTCGATGAAATATTTTGCCTCATTCTTTTTGATGTCGGTGATTTCTCCGTCGAATCCGACTATGACATTGCTCAACGGTACGCGGCTTATCATCTGTTTTACGTCTAACGATGTCTTTTTGACTGTCTTCGATGGAACGAACGCGTAGCCGTCGGTCACCTTATAGACATTCTTTGCCGTGACCGTGACCTCGCTGAGGCTGCGGGTGGCGATGCTGTCAGTAGCGACGCTGTCGACCGGCTCGGCGGCGACGGCCATAGTTGCCGCAGACAATAAAGATAATGTGAACGCTGAACGTAAAGATATAGTTGTTAGGGTCATTGTATATATTTTTTTTTGTAATTGCTCGCAATATACAATATTTTTATTAATAATTCATTTTTTTGCAAATTATTTTCGTGCATTCGGTGATATTCGCAAAAAATCGATAATTGACATGCAGCATGAATCTCGATTGTCGTTTGTTAATACCGATTTTTCTTGATAACCCGAGACAAAAAACGCCGGGGGCTGCGGTGCAGTCCCCGGCGGGAATGGTTCTAAAGGGAAATCAATGGCGCGGGCCACGGTCGCCACGCTCACGTCGCGGGCCGCGTTCGCCTCTTTCGCCACGGTCGCCGCCTTCGCGACGCGGGCCGCGTTCGCGGGGCGGACGCTCTACCCAGCCTTCGGGCTTGGGCAGCAGGCTGCGCATCGACAGGCGGTATTTGCCGGTCTTCTTGTCGATTTCGATGAGCTTGACTTCAACCTCGTCGCCTTCCTTGAGGCCGCTTGCGGCCATGTCGGGGAGGCGTTCCCACGAGATCTCGCTGATATGGAGCAGACCGTCGCGGTTGGGCATGAACTGGACGAAGGCGCCGAAGTCGAGAATCGACTGCACACGGCCTTTGTAGACCTTGCCCTCTTCGGGAAGCTCGACAATGGCGTTGATGAGTTCCATAGCCTTGTCGATCGACTCCTTGTTGGCAGCGGCAACTTCGATATAACCGCCCTCGTCGATTTCGTCGATGCTGACGGTGGCTCCGCTGGCCTCCTGAATGCCCTGGATGACTTTTCCGCCCGGGCCGATGACGGCGCCGATGAGCTCTTTCGGAATGAGAAGAGTCTGGATGCGCGGAACGTGGGGCTTGTAGTCTTCGCGCGGCTGCGGGATTGTCTCGTTGATTATGTTGAGGATGTGGAGGCGGCCTTCGCGAGCCTGATTGAGGGCGCGCTCGAGAATTTCGTAGCTGAGGCCGTCACACTTGATGTCCATCTGGGTGGCGGTGATGCCGTCGGCGGTTCCGGTTACCTTGAAGTCCATGTCGCCGAGGTGGTCTTCGTCGCCGAGGATATCGCTGAGGATAGCGTATTTAGTGCCGTCGCTGATAAGACCCATGGCGATACCGGCAACGGGCTTGCGCATCTTCACGCCGGCGTCGAGCAGCGAGAGGGTTCCGGCGCAGACGGTGGCCATCGACGATGAGCCGTTGCTCTCGAGGATGTCGCTGACAATGCGGCAGGTGTAGGGGAAGTCCTCGGGGAACATGCGCTTGAGGGCGCGGTGGGCGAGGTTGCCGTGGCCTATCTCGCGGCGTCCTACGCCGCGCGGGGCGCGGGCTTCGCCTGTCGAGAACGGGGGGAAGTTATAGTGGAGCAGGAAACGCTCGTGGCCCTGATTGAGGACGTCGTCGACGAGCTTCTCGTCGAGCTTGGTGCCGAGGGTCACGGTTGCGAGAGCCTGAGTCTCGCCGCGGGTGAAGACGGCGCTTCCGTGAGGGCCGGGCAGATAGTCAACCTCACACCAGATGGGGCGGATCTCGTTGGTCTTGCGACCGTCGAGACGGATGCCCTCGTCGAGGACGCAGCGGCGCATGGCCTCTTTCTCGACGTCGTGGTAGTAGCGTTTGACCATCGGCTCTTTCTCTTCGCGCTCTTCTTCGGGCAGCGAGTCGATATATTCCTGACAGATGGCGTCGAACGAGTCCTGACGCCAGTGTTTGTCGGCGTTGCCCTGCTTGGCGATGGCATAGGCTTTGTCGTAGCATTTGTCGTGGACATCCTGACGCAGAGCCTCGTCGTTGACTTCGTGGCAGTATTCGCGCTTGACGGTCGATCCGACCTCTTCGGCGAGCTCCATCTGAGCCTTACACTGAACCTTGATGGCGTCGTGGGCAACGCGGAGAGCTTCGAGCAGAGTTGCCTCGCTCACTTCGTTCATCTCGCCTTCGACCATCATTATATTGTCGTAGGTGGCGCCGACCATAAGCTCGAGGTCAGCTCCTTCGGCCTGCTCGAAGGTCGGGTCGATGATGAATTTTCCGTCTTTGAGCACGATACGAACCTCCGAGATCGGGGCTTCGAAGGGAATGTCGCTGACAGCGAGGGCTGCCGAGGCGGCGAGGCCGGCCAGAGCGTCGGGCATATCTTTGCCGTCGGTCGAGTAGAGGGTAACCTGCACGATCGTGTCGGCGTGATAATTCGAGGGGAACAGGGGGCGCAGAACGCGGTCGACCAGACGTGAAGTCAGAATCTCGTAGTCGCTGGCGCGTCCTTCGCGCTTGAGGAAGCCGCCGGGATAGCGCCCGAAGGCCGAGTATTTTTCCTTATACTCTACTTGGAGGGGCATAAAGTCGACCCCTTCGCCGGCCTCTTTGGCCGTCACTACTGTCGCAAGAAGCATCGTGTTGCCCATGCGCAGTTCAACCGCTCCATCAGCCTGCTTGGCCAGCTTGCCGGTCTCAAGTGTGATGGTCCGGCCATCACCCAGGTCGATGGTTTTCTTGATTGGTTTCAACATCTTTTAAATTGTTACAATATTCAGCTAAATGTAAAATGCCCACAAAGTTAGCTATTATTTTCGAAACGCCCAACTTTCGCGCCGCTTTTTCAGTTTTCTCGTTTGTTTTTGCTAACTTTGTCGAGATATTTTTTTTACCGTTTACCTATAGCATGAAAAAACTTAATTCTGTCTTGCTTATTTCTATGTTGGCATTGGCGCCCGCCGCAACGGCGCGCGTAGCGATGCCCGCCCAGCTTGGCGACAATGCCGTGCTTCAGCAGCAGGCCGATGTGCGTCTGTGGGGACGCGCCAAAGCCGGCTCTCAGGTAGAGATCGCTCCGTCGTGGACTTCGTCGAAAACTGTTGTAAAGGCCGGCAGCGACGGCCGATGGCAGGCTACGGTAGCAACTCCCGCCGCAAGCTATACCCCATACGAAATCACCGTAACCGACGGTGACGGCCCCGCTGCCACAATGAAGAATGTGCTTGTCGGCGAAGTTTGGATCGCTTCGGGCCAGTCGAATATGGAGATGCCCCTCCGCGGATTCTGGACCCAGCCTATCGAGGGTGCGCAGGAAGAGATTGTCTTCTCGGGCGAGTGGAAAAACCGCGTCAGAATGGCTACCGTTCCGAAGCGCCGCAGCTACACGGTCATGGACACTGTCAGCGGCTCGTGGCAGGTGCCTTCCCCCGGAACTACACCGGAGTTCAGCGCTCTGGCCTGGCATTTCGCCAAGTCGCTCAACAGGATTCTCGATGTGCCGGTAGGCGTTATCGCCTGCGCCTACGGAGGCAGCAGCGTAGAAAGCTGGCTGCCGCAGACGACGGTCGACAGCTATCCCGGCTGGAGTGTCGAACGCGAGAAAAACGACCCCGACCAGAAAGGCTGGGAACGCGCGTCGGCGATGTATAACGCGATGCAACAGCCGATCGCCGGTTACACGGCCCGCGGTTTCATCTGGAATCAGGGGGAGACCAACGTAGGCCGTCACGCCGAGTTTGTCGGACACATGAGCGACCTTATAGCCCAATGGCGCAAAGACTGGGGCAATCCCGACATGCCGTTCTATCAGACGCAGCTCCCGGGCTGGGACTACAGCGATGTCGACGCCACCAACGCCGCCCTGCTCCGCGAGGCTCAGGCCCGTTGCGCCGAAACGGTTCCGAACGGCGGTTTTGTCTGCACCATCGACCTGACCTATCCCTACGAATCGAAAGATATTCACGCCTGTCAGAAAAAGCCTATCGGCGAGCGGATGGCCATGCTGGCGGCAAAAGATACATATAAAGTCGACGGGATGCCTTACAGCTATCCCTCGTTCAAATCGATGAAAGTCGACGGTAAGAAAGCCCATATCGAACTCAACGATGCCTGGAACGGCCTGACGCCGAACAACACACCGCTCGAAGGCTTTCAGGCCGCCGGCAGTGACGGTGTCTATCATCCGGCACGCGCCGTGGTAAGACTCAATACCCTCGGAATCGACATCGAATGTGACGACGTCGACCGAATCGTAAACGTCCGTTATGCCTTCACCAACTTCCCGCGCGGAGAGCGGGTGCGCGACCTGATGGGAATGCCTCTGCTGCCTTTCCGCACCGACAACTTCGAAAAGTAATTCACTACCTTATATTATTATCGTGAAAAAGATTCATACACTGCTTCTTGCAGGAGTTGTGGCGGCGTCGGCTCTCGGCGGATGCGCCACCAAAAAAGCCGATGCCAACGACAGCGAGATGGTCAGAGTGGCCGACGGCGAGTTTATGATAGGCGATTCGGTCTACAGGTTTGTCGGCGTCAATATGTGGTATGGCGCCATCCTCGGAAGCGAGGGGCGCGGGGGCGACCGTCAGCGCCTCGAACGCGAGCTTGATTCGCTTGAGGCCATCGGAGTCAATAATCTCCGAATCCTCGTGGGAGGTGACGGCGAAGAGGGCATCCCATCGCATATCTCGCCCGTTTTGCAGACAGGGCCGGGGCAATATAACGACACACTGTTGCGCGGCCTCGACTATCTTCTGACACGTCTTGAGGCCCACAATATGAAGGCCGTGCTCTATCTCAACAACGCATGGGAGTGGAGCGGTGGATATGGCGCCTATCTCGAATGGGCCGGTGCCGGAAAGGCTCCCGTGCCAGTTGTCGACGGATGGGACAAATATCAGACATATATTGCTCAGTTTGTCCATAACGACTCGGCCAAACAGTTGGTCTACAATCATATCCGCAATATCGTCGGCCGCACCAACTCGATAACCGGAAAGCCCTACAAGGATTCGCCGGCCATAATGACATGGGAAATCGCCAACGAGCCGCGTGCCTTCGGCGAAGATTCGCTCTCGAAAGCGCGCCTCGAGGACTATATCCTTACTTCGGCACGCATAATCAAGGAGATCGACCCGAACCATCTCGTGTCGACCGGTTCGGAGGGCCTTTACGGCTGCGAGCGCGATCTCGACCTTTGGGCGCGTATCCATCAGGCTCCCGAGATCGATTACGCTATTTTCCATCTCTGGCCCTACAACTGGCGTTGGGTCGACTCGGCCACGACTGTCAGCGGTGTCGATTCGGCCTGGATGAAGTCGAAGGAGTATATCGAGAAGCATATCAACGCCTTCAAGGGCAAGCCTATCGTTCTCGAAGAGTTCGGCTATCCGCGCGATTTCATGAGCTATGCTCCCGGAAGTCCCACGGTCGGGCGCGACAAATTCTTCGAATATGTGCTCGACATGATTTTCAAAGATGGCAAAATCAGCGGATGCAACATCTGGGGGTGGGGAGGCACGGCAGTCCCGCGCCACGACAACTGGCAGGCCGGCGATCCCTATGTCGGCGACCCGGCTCAGGAGCCGCAGGGCCTGTATTCGGTGTTTGCTGCTGACAGATCGACAATCGATATTATCAAACGTTATTCGCGCCGCTGAATGAAAAAGACTGTGCTGTCGGCTGCAATGTCGACAATTCTGCTTGCTGCGTCCGCCAATGTCAACGACCGCGTTTCGTTTAACGGCGGCTGGCTTTTCGAACTCCAGCCGACGGGAACGACGGTAGTCGACCGTCAGGCAGCTGATACCGACGATTCTTCATGGCGTTCGCTCGATCTGCCTCACGACTGGGCTGTCGAAGGGGATTTCTCTGAGGATAATCCCTGCGGCACGAGCGGAGGTGCCCTGCCGGGAGGCACGGGCTGGTATCGCAAGCATTTCCCGACGCCTGCCGACCTCGGCGAGGGGGGCCGTGTGTTCGTCGACTTCGACGGCGTGTATATGAACTCGACAGTCTATGTCAACGGAAAGAAAGCCGGCGAACGCCCCTACGGTTACTCTTCGTTTACGTGTGACATTACACCTTTCCTCAGTCCGGCCGGCGACAACGTCATCGCCGTCAAGGTCGACAACTCGCAGCAGCCCAACTCGCGATGGTATTCGGGCTGCGGAATCTACCGCAATGTATGGTTGCGGTCAACATCAGGCGTGTTCATGCCTCTCTGGGGGATGCATGCCGTTCCTGTTGTCGGAGCTGACGGAAACGGCACGGTCGATGTCGCTACCGATGTCGAGAACACGGGCAATAAGAAAAGAGATGTCACAGTGGTCACAGTCCTGCTTGCCCCCGACGGTAGTGTTGCCGCAAAAAAAGAGACAACGGTCGCAGTGAATCCCGGATCGGTGGCTACAGCCTCGCAGCAGCTCGAAGTCGGCGTCCCGAAACTCTGGTCGCCGAAATCGCCCGCGCTCTACACTGTCCGCACCGAGCTTTTGTCCGACGGAAAACGTCAGGGCATATATGAGAGCAAAACAGGCTTCCGCACACTGAAATTCGATGCTTCGGAAGGATTCTCGATCAACGGAGAGCGCATGAAAATCCGCGGAGTCTGCCTCCATCACGACGCAGGCGCGCTGGGCGCTGTAGTAAACCGGCGCGCAATCGAGCGTCAGCTTCAGATTCTAAAGGAGATGGGCGCCAACGCCGTGCGCACTTCCCATAATCCCCCCGCGCCCGAACTGCTCGACGTGTGCGACTCACTGGGCATAATGGTCATGGACGAGGCTTTCGATATGTGGCGCAAGAAGAAAAACAAATATGACTACGGCTGTTATTTCAACGAATGGCACGAACGCGACCTGAGCGACTTCGTCAGGCGCGACCGCAACCATCCGTCGGTAATAATCTGGAGCATCGGCAATGAGATCTACGAGCAGTGGATCCATGCCGACGCCGACACTCTCAGCCTTGACGAAGCCAACAGGCTTCTGCGTCTCGACGACGTCATTGCCCGGAATGATACCTCAATGTCGATTAACTCGCTTCTTACCGCCAAACTTGCCGGTATCGTCCGTGATCTCGACCAGACGCGCCCGGTGACGGCCGGATGCAACGAGCCGTCGCCCGTCAGCCATCTGTTCCGTTCGGGTGCTCTCGATCTTATCGGCTACAACTATTTCGAGAAATGGTATAAGAAAGTTCCTGAAAACTTTCCCGGTAAGCCGTTTATAATAACGGAGAGCGTCTCGGCGCTGATGACGCGCGGCTATTACCGTATGCCATCAGACAGTCTGTTTGTGTGGCCCACCTATCCGACATTCTCCGATCCGTCGTTCGCCTGCTCATCCTACGGCAACTGCCATGTTCCCTGGGGCACGACCCACGAGCATTCCATGGCCGACACCGAGAACAATGACTTTATCTGCGGTCAGTTCGTCTGGACCGGCTTCGACTATCTCGGCGAACCGACCCCCTACGGATGGCCTGCGCGCAGCTCATATTTCGGTATCGTCGACCTCGCCGGATTCCCGAAAGATGTCTACTATATGTATCAGAGCCACTGGCGCGACGATATTGACGTGCTCCATCTTTTCCCTCACTGGAACTGGGAGCCGGGGCGCGAGGTCGAGGTCATGGCCTATTATAACAACGCCGACGAGGTCGAGCTCTTCGTCAACGGCAAGTCGCAGGGCGTGCGCCCGCGCGAGCAGGGAAGCTGTCGGGCCGTCTGGCGCGTTGTCAGCGAGCCGGGCATGATCGAGGCTGTCAGCCGCCGCAACGGCCGCGAGGTTGCGCGCCGTCAGGTGAAGACCGCAGGCGCTCCCGCTGCTGTCAGGCTCACTGCCGACCGTCAGGCGATACGCCCCAACGGCGATCTCTGCTATGTGACTGTCGACATCGTTGATGACGAAGGCAATCTCTGTCCGTGGGCCGAGAACGAGGTGACATTCTCGGTCGGAGGCTCCGGCGAGAATGTCGGCGTCGACAACGGTTCGCCTATATCGCTTGAACGCTTCAAGGCCGACCGCCGCAAGGCTTTCTACGGAAAGGCGCTGCTCATCGTGAAATCTTCCGATACTCCTGGCGCGATTACCGTTTCGGCCACATCGCCCGGCCTGAAATCAGATAAAATAGAAGTAATATCGAAATGATCGAGCCGGGAACGTTCCGTGCACTTGTCGGCTCATCTTCGGCCGACATCGCCGCCTCGTTCCCTTTCGAACTGAAATATAAGCTGTTGCAGAACTAGTCTTTATATGATTTTCCGGCCCTGAATGTGGTAGCGTGCCTTTTTCGGAGACGTTGATTCTTATATATAAAGGAGTTTTGTAACACCTTCGAGGTTGTCAGGAGTCGCCAAACTTCCGGCTGACGTCGTCACGCAGAGGCTTGAAGTAAAGAGCGGGCTTGGTGTCGGGCATAATGAAAAGTGATGGTGTGTCAAATCTGGTAACAAAAATACGAAAACAACTCTTTCCCGCTTTACCGGCGTGAGAATCCAATAGAGAGAGAACCTGTGTCTGAAGATTGTCGTGAAGTGGTTATTTTTCAGTATTTGAGGGCTGCCGGGTTTGTTGTAACTTTGCGGACGGATTAATTCATACTTACCTTCAACGTGAAAAGCAACTTTTTCTTTCTGCTGTCGCTGTCAGTGGCTGCGGCAGCATCGGCCGAAACGGTCAGTTCCCCGTCGGGCGATATCGTCGTCGACTTCGGAATTGCTGACGGTCGTCCGATCTACAGCGTGACCTATAAAGGCCGCGACGTTGTCAAACCGTCGCGACTTGGTGTTAAACTCGCCGGCGGCGATCAGCTTGCCGAAGGATTTGAGACCGTCGGGTTTCAGAGAGCTTCGAAAGACGAGATCTGGCACCCTGTCTGGGGCGAAAACGCCGAGATTCGCGACAACTGCAACGAACTGCTCGCCGAGCTGCGTCAGCCGTCGACCGGCCGTCTCATGAACGTGAGGTTCCGTGTCTACGACGACGGCATCGGCTTCCGCTACGAGTGGCCCCGTCAGGACAAGCTCAACTATTTCACTATCGACTCCGAGCTGACCGAGTTCGCCATGCCATCCGACATGACGGCCTGGTGGATAGCCGGCGACTATGATACGCAGGAATATAACTACACCGAGAGCCGCCTTTCGGAAATTCGCCGCCTCTTAGCCGGCAGCGTCGACGGGAACGCCTCGCAGACACTCGCGTCGCCCACTGCGGTGCAGACGTCGCTTCAGCTCCGAAGCGACGACGGACTCTATATCAACCTCCACGAGGCTGCTCTTGTCGACTACTCCTGCATGCACCTCGAGCTCGACGACTCGACGATGACCTTCCGCTCGCTGCTGACGCCCGACGCCACCGGCCACGCCTGCCATCTCCAGACCGATGCCCGTTCGCCATGGCGCACCGTCATTATCAGCGATGACGCGCGCGATATGCTCTCGTCGAACCTCATACTGAACCTCAACGAGCCGTGCGCCTACGACGACACGTCGTGGATAAAACCGATCAAATATGTCGGCGTATGGTGGGAGATGATTACCGGCGCCCGTCAGTGGAGCTACACTTTCGACCTGCCTTCGGTCAAGCTCGGCGAGACAGACTACAGCAGCCTTAAGCCTCACGGCCTCCACGGTGCCAACAACGAGAACGTGAAGCGCTATATCGACTTCGCCGCCGACAACGGCTTCGATCAGGTGCTCGTCGAGGGCTGGAATGTCGGCTGGGAAGACTGGTTCGGCAAACAGAAGGACTACGTGTTTGACTTCGTCACTCCCTATCCCGATTTCGACATCGCAATGCTCAACGATTATGCCCATTCGCGTGGTGTCAGACTGATGATGCACCACGAGACCTCCGGCTCGGTCCGCAACTACGAGCGCCATCTCGGGCAGGCCTACGATCTGATGAACCGCTACGGCTACAACGCCGTTAAGAGCGGTTATGTCGGCAACCTGCTTCCGCGCGGCGAACACCACTACGGCCAGTGGATGAACAACCACTATCTCTATGCCGTCAAAGAGGCCGCGAAACATAAGATTATGGTCAACGCCCACGAGGCTGTGCGCCCGACAGGTCTCTGCCGCACCTATCCCAATCTTATCGGCAACGAGAGCGCACGCGGGACCGAATACGACGCCAACGCCGGAAACAACGTGGGCCACACGACCATTCTGCCCTTCACGCGCCTTCAGGGAGGCCCGATGGACTATACTCCCGGCATCGTCGAGGGGGACATCTCGCTGCTGAACCCCGACAACCATTCGCGCATGAAGAGCACCGTAGCGCGCCAGCTTGCACTCTACCTGACAATGTATAGCCCGTTGCAGATGGCGGCCGACACCCCCGACAACTACGAGCGTCACCGCGACGCCCTGCAGTTCATACGCGAGGTGCCCGTCGACTGGCAGAAGAGCATTTACCTCGAGGCCGAGCCTGGCCGCTATATCGTCGTTGCCCGCAAAGACAAGAACAGCGACAACTGGTTTATCGGCTGCTCTGCCGCCGAAGAGGGGCACAAGTCCACAGTCAAGCTCGACTTTCTCGACCCCGGCCGCAAGTATGAGGCGACCGTCTACCGCGACTCCGACGATGCCGACTACCGCACCAACCCCGCCGGATTCGTTGTCGAGAAGAAGAAAGTGACCTCGAAGACGCGCCTGCCGCTGAAAGCCGCCCCGGGCGGCGGCTACGCCATAACACTGAAAGCACTGTAAACGACGACAGGCTGCGCCCGCGGGCGCAGCCTGTCGTCATATCTGTGGGAGGGATTACTTGCCGAGGAAGCGGCGCACTTCGTCGAGGATGTTGGCGGCGTTGAAGCCGAACTTTTCGTCGAGGACTCCGGCGGGAGCCGATGAGCCGAAGCGGTCGAGGCCGTAGACGCGGCCATTGCAGCCTGTGAGCGGCCAGAGCGTCGAGGGGAGTCCTGCCGTCAGACCGAACACGGGGGTGTGGGGCGGGATGACGCTCGTGCGGTATTCCTCACTCTGATCCATGAACAAACCGATCGAGGGAACAGACACTACGCGGGCGGGAATGCCTTCGGCGTCGAGAAGCACGGCGACTTCGGCCAGCAGCGATACCTCGCTGCCGTTGCCGACGAGCGTTACTTCGGCGTCGGGGGCGTCCATGACAACATATCCGCCGTGAACCATCTGTTCGGCATCTTTGAAGCGCGATTCGCCGCGGGCGGGCAGCTCCTTGACGGCCTGACGTGAGAAGAGCATTCCGGTGGGGGTCGACGTGTTCTCCATTGCCATACGCCACGCTATGACGGCTTCGGCGGTGTCGGCCGGGCGGAGCACGAGCATCGAGCGCTTGCCGCTGAGGTTACGGGTCTGTTCGAGCAGTCGCAGCTGGGCCTCATGTTCGACGGGCTGATGGGTGGGGCCGTCTTCTCCGACGCGGAAGCTGTCGTGGCTCCATACATATTTCACGGGCAGCTCCATCAGGGCGGCCATACGCACGGCTGGTTTCATGTAGTCGCTGAAAACGAAGAACGTGCCGCAGGCGGCGATTACGCCTCCGTGTGCCACGATGCCGTTCATGATGGCGGCCATGGTCAGCTCGCTGACTCCGGCGTGGAGGAATGCTCCCGAGAAATCGCCGTGGGCAAGCGGGTGGGTGTGGCGGAGGAATCCGTCGGTCTTGTCGCTGTTGGCGAGATCGGCCGAGGCCACGATCATATTGTTGACCTTGGCCGAGAGTTCGGCGAGCACGTCGCTCGATGCCTGGCGTGTCGGTATGTTGTCTTTATGAGGAATGGCCTCGTAGTCGATTTCAGGCAGCTTGTTGGCGAGCATGTCGCGCAGTTCGCGGTCGAGTTCGGGGTTTGCGGCGGCCCATGCCTCACGCCGGGCGCGGCGCTCGCGGACTATGGCACGCAGTGCGTTGGCACGCTCGACATAAAGTTCTTTGACGTCGTCGAAGATAACGAACGGATCGTCGGGGTTGCCGCCGAGATTGGCGATGGTGGCGCGGTAGTCGGCGCCTGATTTCGACAGGGGCTGGCCGTGGGTCGATGTCTTGCCTTCGAACGGGGTGCCGTCGGCGGTGACGCAGCCGCGGCCCATGACGGTGTGTCCGATAATGAGGGTGGGGCGCTTCTTCTCATCGAGCGCTCCGCGCAGAGCGGCGGCGATGGCTTCGGGGTCGGAACCGTCGCAGCTGACGACGTTCCATCCCCAGGCGCGGTATTTTGCGGCTACATCCTCGCGGTCGACCTCGTCGACCATCGTGGAGAGCTGAACTTCGTTGGCGTCGTAGAACATTATGAGGTTGCTCAGACCGAGGAATCCGGCGATTCGTCCCGCTCCCTGACTGATCTCTTCCTGAATGCCGCCGTCGCTTATGAAAGCGTAGGTTTTGTGGGCAAGCCAGTCGCCGAAGCGTTCGACGAGGAACCTCTCGGCGATAGCTGATCCGACGGCCATGACATGGCCCTGTCCGAGCGGCCCTGAGGTGTTTTCGATTCCGCGCGAGGGGTTTAGCTCAGGATGGCCTGTCGTTACCGAACCCCACTGGCGGAACTGCTCGAGTTCGGCGATAGTGAAGCGGCCGCACATTGCCAGAACCGAATAGAGCATCGGCGACATGTGGCCGGGGTCGAGATAGAAACGGTCGCGTGCAAACCACATCGGGTCGTCGGGATCGTTGATGATGAAGCTCGAAAAGAGCACATTGACGAAGTCGGCGCCACCCATGGCGCCTCCGGGATGACCCGATTTGGCTTTTTCTACCATTGCTGCCGACAGAATGCGGATATTGTCGGCTGCGTGATTCATGGTCTTGACGTTCATATAGGGCTGTTTGAAAGTTGGTGTGACGAAAGTAAGCATTTTTTTGCAACCGACCAAACAGCATCAGCGGCAGCCGCCGTATTCGGCGGAATATCAGGAACTTCGGGGCTGCTCTTTTATGTTTGTGCAAATATTTGTAACTTTGGAGGATGAAAATATGAAATAAATGAACAAAGACGTAGGGCTGCAACGAGGTGCAGCCACACCCGCACCTACCGACGATAACGCCGTTCCCACAGCCCATTATATAGACCGAAAAATTATACGGGCTGAGTTTCACCACTACTCGGGTGGCAACTATTTCGTCACTATTTGCACCCGAGATAAGCGTCGTTATTTCGGCGAAATAGCGAATGGGGAAATGCATCTTTCGGCTGTCGGTAAGTACGCACATGATGAGCTTAAATCATTGCATAAACATTATGTCTATGCTGAAGTGCCGCTCTTCATTGTGATGCCTAATCATATTCATGCTATCATTTGTATAAAGGAGCCGGCGGATGCGCCCGGTTGTGTTCCTCCAATACGCACGGCGCTTGGTGTAATAGTAGGAGGGTATAAGCAAGCAGTAACGAGATTTGCGAGAAGAAACAATATTGTTTTTGGATGGCAAAGCCGGTTTCATGATCATATTATAAGGGGATTGAAAGATGGAAATAATATAGCGGAATATATTGAAACTAATATTGCGCGTTGGGACTCGGATTGTTACTATATGTAGGGCTGCTCCGTGGAGCAGCCACTGGTGCTCAATGGCTTGATTGTATGTGTGTTACCGGCTTTGGGGAATGCGATATTGGACATTTGAGGGCAGCGGCTGCACCGCGGTGCAGCCCTACGTTTTGCTGCGCCCTTTACTTTGCAATATTTTGACTGTCAAGCATTTGAGGGCAGCGGCTGCACCGCGGTGCAGCCCTACATCATGTGGAACACCTTCATGCGCTGCCGACGTGACTTTTCGGGGGACCGGCAAACTTTTCGGGACGCGCCGACGTTTCTTAAGTAAGAGTTATTAATTGAAAATCCCGAAATTATGGAACCTCACATCGACAATACTTTCTATTCCTGGATTATTATCGGGACCATTGTTTTCGTGGCCACAATAATCGGAGCGGCTATCGACAGAATCCGCACTCTGCGTCACAGATAAAGCCTGTCTGCCGGCTCATGCGAAAAGCGAGTGGAGAACGTCGGGACTTTTGAGCGACGCAGCCCTTACGATGTTGTGGAGCTCAAGGTAGTCAAGCATGGCGTCGAGGGCAGTGGCGCGCTCGGCGCGATTCATTTTTATGGCCCCGAGAGTTTTCAGCGTTAGGCGCGACAGAACAGCCAGCGCGCCCGCTTCTTCGGGCCGCAGTCTTTTGGGGGTTACAGGCATTGAGGCGGTGAAGCGTCCGCCTTCCATATCGAACCAGCGCCCAGGAGCGTAGGTCGACATATCGGGCTCGACTCCGAGAAAAGCGGCGAGCCGGTAAATGAAATAAAGATGGAAGTTGGCTATTGCCGTAGGATTATCGAGGGTGTCGAGAGCCATGAGCGAGGCGTCGATGAAGTCGGTCAGGGCAGCGTCGGGCTCCCGGGCTTCGCGCAGGGCGTGGTCGAGGATTTCGGCGGCAAGGGTGGCAATCATGGACTTCAGCGGGTTGGCCCGCAGCGAGGCAAGCACGGCGCGCGGACGCATCGATGAAGCCGGCATCACCTCGCGACCCGGAGATGATGTCGCTTCACATTCAATCATCGACGGAACTATCGAGAGGGCGCGTGAACGTGCCGCCGACCTGCCCGAGCCGTCGGCGACAAGAAGTGACACACGCCCCATTTCGGCCGACCACGCCGTCAGAATCGAGTGGCGGTCGGAGTAGCGGGTGCGCCGCAGTGTGACGATATTGAGCCTTAGCCGCGCCATCAGTGGGCCTCGAGCCAGTTTGTGGCCGTTCCCATCGACACTTCGAGCGGAACATCGCCGTGCCAGGCGTTTTCCATCTCGCCCGCGACTATTGTCTGCATCTCGGCGAGCTCTTCGGGCACGATGTTGAAAATAAGTTCGTCGTGAACCTGCATTATCATTCTCGAACGCAGTCCGCGACGCCCGATTTCGCGGTAGATATTGACCATCGCGATTTTAATGATGTCGGCGGCCGAGCCCTGAAGAGGGGCGTTGACGGCATTCCGTTCGGCATAGCTGCGGACGACGGCGTTGCGCGAATTGATGTCGGGCAGCTGGCGCCGACGTCCCATTATCGTGGTCACATACCCGTTGTTGCGCGCTTCTTCGATGGCATGGTCGATATATTCGCGGATATGAGGATACGTGCGGTAATAGCCGTCGATGAGCTCTTTGGCTTCGGAACGCGCCATTCCGAGCCGTTCGCTGAGCCCGAAGGCGCTTATGCCGTAGATAATGCCGAAGTTGGCGGTCTTGGCGGCACGGCGCTGGGCGTCGGTGACGTTTTCGATTTCTTCGTGATAGATTTTCGCTGCCGTCGCGCGGTGGATGTCGTGGCCGGCGAGGAACGAGGCGACCATGTCGGGGTCGTGGCTGAGGCACGCTATGAGGCGCAGCTCGATCTGGCTGTAGTCGGCGCTCATGAACAGGCATCCGGGGTCGGCGATGAAAGCGCGACGAATCTCGCGGCCGTCGTCGGTGCGTATAGGAATGTTCTGGAGGTTGGGGTTCGTCGACGATATGCGCCCCGTTGTCGTCACTGTCTGATTGAAAGTGGTGTGGATCTTACCGGTTTCGGGGTTGATAAGACGCGGCAGCGCGTCGGCGTAGGTCGCCAACAGCTTCCGCAGTTTCCTGACTTTCAATATTATCTCGACCAGAGGATGATCCTTGCGGTGTTTTTCGAGAATAGCTTCGGTTGTCGAATAGCCCCCTTTGGCGGTCTTTTTGGCTTTCGGGTCGAGTTTGAGGCGTCCGAACAGAATTTCGCCGACCTGATATGGCGAGCTGAGATTGAATGGCCCTCCGGCGAGTTCGAAAGCTTCGGCTTCGAGACTGTCTATACGGTCATTGAGCTCTTTCGACATATTGTAGAGCGGGGCCGGATCGAGCCTTACACCTGTCCATTCCATTTCGGCAAGCACTTTTATCAGCGGCAGCTCGATGTCGTGGAGCAGGGCCGTCATTCCGAGGCTTTCTATTTCGTCGGCCAGAGGACGGGCCAGCCGCAGAACCGTGTCGGCTTCCTGACAATATCGGGTCGCCGCTTCGGATTTGTCGAGCGGAACGACCGGATACCAGTGGCGCATGTCGGAGGGGAACAGCGGTGATTCAAGACCGAGATAGCGAAGCATGACCAGCGGCAGGGAGTGGCGCGATTCGCTGTCGATAAGATAGTGGGCTATCGCGGTGTCGAAATGACGCGCGCCGAAGTTTATGCCGGCGCGGCGAAGCAGAATCATGTCGCGCTTGACGTCGTGGCTGACTATTTCTGTCGATTCCGACTCGAAAAGAGGTCTCAGCCGTTCTAACAGACCGTCGGAGGCCGGGATGAATGTAGCTGAACATGGGGCGATCGCCAGAGCTATGCCTCGGAGGTCGGCACGCATGGCTTCTTCTCCGACGGCGTAGGTCGCAAGCCCTACATGCTCCGAAGCAAGGGCTTTTTCGACGAGGCTGTCGACTTTCTCGGCAGTGTCGGCTGTGGTATATTCGCCGGTGGGGCAGTCTGATGCGCTGATTTCGGCCACTGTCTCGCCTTCGGGAATATCGAACAGCGAGGGCTGGATCGCATGAGACGCGCTTTTTGCCGGAGCGGCGGTGTTGGGGCTGTTAAGCTTTTTGAGCAGTGAGCGGAACTCGAGTTCACGGTAGATTTCGCGAAGGGCGTCGGTGTCGGTCTCGTTACGCACGAGGTCGTCGGGCTCGATGTCGACAGGCGCGTCGGTTTTTATCGTGACGAGGAATTTGCTGAAGACAATCTGTTCGGCGTTGGTCTCGATTTTTGTTTTCAGAGCGCCCTTGAGCTTGTCGGCGTTTGCGATGAGATTCTCGACAGTGCCCCATTCCTCGATAAGGCGCCTGGCGGTTTTTTCGCCTACACCCGGACATCCGGGAACATTGTCGGAAGTGTCCCCTTCGAGAGCCAGAAGGTCAATGACGCGCTCGGGTTCGGGAACACCGAAACGCTCTCTGACGAGCTCGGGCCCGCGCACTTCGAAGCCTTCGCCGCGGAGCGCCGGGCGATACATGAACACGTGGTCTGTCACGAGCTGGGCATAATCTTTGTCGGGGGTCATCATATACGTGTCGAATCCGGCTGCCTCTGCCCGGCGCGAAAGTGTGCCGATCACGTCGTCGGCCTCATATCCGGCAACCTCGACAACGGGAATTTTCATTGCGCTCAGAATGCGTTTGATCCATGGAATTGAAGCCGTGATGTCTTCGGGTTGCTTCTGGCGCTGGGCCTTGTATTCGGGATAGGCTTCGTGGCGGAATGTGGGGCCCGACGGGTCGAAACAAACAGCCAGATGGGTCGGGTTCTCTTTGCGCAGAAGTTCGTCGAGGGTGTTGCAGAAGCCGAATATCGCTGATGTGTTAAGCCCGTTCGACGTTATTCTGGGCGAGCGTATGAGTGCATAATATGCGCGGTAGATCAACGCGTAGGCGTCGAGCAGAAAAAGTCGTTTCATTCTCAGTGTCGAAGTTTATTATGCAAATCTACAACAAATTTTCGGGCCATGCAAGCTGCGGCGGAGGGTGGGGAGCCACAGACCGCGATCGGCTGCGGACTATGGTAAGTAGCTTCCATTCTATCTTCACGAATTTTGCGAAACTTAACGGAGCCGACGTTGGAATTTTATAAATTTCGAATTAACTTTGCAGCCGAAATAAACAGATACCGTCATTTTTTTAAGATTTTCCCCCGATGAAACAACCTGCAAATCTTTTGGCAGAAAAGCTGTTGAGCATAAGTGCAATCAAGTTGCAGCCCGAGCTGCCCTTCACCTGGGCCAGCGGCTGGAATTCCCCGATCTATACCGACAACCGCAAGACTCTGTCTTATCCTGAAATACGCAACTTCATTAAGGTCGAACTCTGCCGCGTAATCCTCGAGAATTTTGAACGCGCTGATGTCATAGCCGGCGTCGCTACGGGAGCTATCGCCCAGGGTGCTCTTGTGGCCGATACACTCGGACTTCCCTACGTCTATGTGCGCTCGACCCCGAAAGACCATGGCCTTGAAAACCTTATCGAAGGCAATCTCAAGCCCGGCCAAAAGGTTGTTGTCATCGAAGATCTGATCTCGACAGGCGGCAGTTCGCTGAAAGCCGTTCAGGCTATCCGCAATGCCGGATGCGAGGTTGTCGGCATGGCCGCTATCTTCACTTACGGTTTCCCTGTTGCCGAAGAGGCTTTCGACAAGGCCGGCGTCAAACTCGTGACTCTCTCGAACTACAACGCCATGCTCGAGACCGCTCTCGCCGGAAATTATATCAATGAGGCTTCTCTCGAAACACTCCGCCAGTGGCGCAAGGACCCCGCCAACTGGGTTGCCCCTAACGCTAAAAATCTCTGAACCATGGCTCGCTATAAAGGTAACACTGTGGCAATCGCCCGTCCGATCGAGACTGTCTACGATCGTGTCTCGGATCTTTCAGGGTATCAGCAGTATGTCGACCGTCTGCCCGACGACATCAAAGCCAAAATCGGCGATGTCGTATTCGAGCCCGACGCAATCTATATCGGGACTCCGATGGGCAAGGTAGCCCTGAAGATGACCGAGAAGAATCGGCCTGCCGATGTCAAGTTCGAGGCTCAGGGTTCGCCCGTGCCTCTGTCGGTGAAGCTTCAGCTCGAGGAGCCCGAGGCTGAGAAGACACTTCTCACACCTGTCGTCGAGGTCGAGGTGCCGGGCATGATGCTGCCCTTTGTCGGCCCTAAGATGCAGTCGGCCGCCGATCAGCTGTCGACACTTATCGGCAATCTTTTTGGCGGAGCACTGAGTTGAAACGATTAACAGCATTTGTGGCCGCGGCGCTGACAGTCGCGGCCACGCTTTTTTCCGGCTGTCATTCGGTCGACGACGATCGGATTCCGCCGTTGCCGGTTTATCTGGCGTTCACTACGGTAGGGATGTGGGATACTTACGGAGTTGCCGGAGCCACCTCCCACCGTCGGTTCATTCTGACCGACAGGCTTCGTGTGCCCGAGAATTTCCCGTTTACGGCTCTCAGCCAGACGGGCTATGGCGGCATACTTCTTGTCAGCGATATTCTCGGCGATCCACAGGCCTATGATCTCGCCTGTCCTGTCGAGGTACGTCAGGATGTGAGAATCAGGGTCGATTCCGAAAAAAATGTCGCCGAATGTCCCGAGTGTGGCTCGACATACGACATATTCTCGAACTACGGCACGCCATTGAGCGGGCCGGCCGCCGAAAAGGGTTACGGGCTTAAGCGTTATCACGTCGGCCGCGGGTCGGGAACCGATTATATGGTTGTCACCTACTGAAAAATCAGACAAGTCAAACCAGTCTGACTTGTCTGATTTTTCTGATTAGTTCGATTCAACTTCAGTCGAAGATATGGCGGAGCTTGCTGAAGATGCGGTTTTTTGATGTGGAATCGGCTGTCATGTCGGGCTGTCCCTGAAGTGATTCGATAGCTTTGCGCTCTGTGTCGTTGAGCTTTTCGGGAATATAGACCATGACGTTGACCAGCTCGTCGCCGGTGCCGTAGCCGTCGGTAGACGGAAGTCCTTTGCCGCGCAGTCGAAGCACTTTTCCGGGCTGTGTGCCTGCCGGAATCTTTAGACGCGCGCGCCCTGTCAGTGTGGGAACTTCTACCGATCCGCCGAGAGTAGCGGTCGGAATGTCGAGCATGAGGTTGTAGATGATGTCGTTTCCGTCGCGGATAAGATCGGGGTGTTTTACCTCTTCGATAACGACAAGGAGGTCGCCGTTGACGCCGCCGTGGCGTGCGGCATTGCCTTTCCCTTTGAGGGTCAGCACCATGCCGTCGGCTACGCCTGCGGGGATGTTGAACGAAACGGTTTCTTCGCTGCGCTTGACGCCTTCGCCCTGACAGTTGGGGCATTTTTCGGTTATGATTTTTCCTTCGCCGCCACATTGGGGACATGCGGCTGCTGTCTGCATGACACCTAATGGGGTCTGCTGACTGTGGATGACCTGACCCGAGCCGTGACAGGTGGGGCAGGTGGCAAAGGCGTTTCCGTCTTTGGCGCCGGTGCCATGACAAACGGGGTCGGGCTGCAGTACGGGAATTTTAAGTGTCTTGCTGACCCCCTTGGCGATGTCTTCGAGGGTAAGTTTCACCTTGATTCTTACGTCGGTGCCGCGGCGCTGACGGCGCTGGCGTCCGCCGGCGCTCTCGAATCCGCCCATACCGCCGAATCCGCCGCCGAAAATGTTGCCGAATTGTGCGAAGATGTCTTCCATCGACATTCCGCCGCCGAAGCCGCCAAAGCCTCCGAAGCCTCCGTCGCCTCCGAAGCCGCCCTGTCCCATGGAGTGACCGAACTGGTCATATTTGGCGCGTTTGTCGGGGTCGCTGAGCACGCTATATGCCTCAGCTGCCTCCTTGAATTTTTCTTCGGCAGTCTTGTCGCCCGGATTTTTGTCGGGGTGGTATTTGATAGCGAGTTTTCGGTAGGCTTTCTTGATTTCGTCGGCAGTGGCTTTCTTGTCGACGCCAAGAACCTCGTAATAATCTCTTTTGTCCATCTTTTAGGTTGGGGGTGTGGGTTGGATTTTTATTGCGCTACAACAACTTTGGCGTGGCGAAGCACTTTGTCGTTGATAGTGTAGCCGCGGGTCGGAGTGTCGATTACCTTGCCCTTCTGGGTTTCGTCGGTAGCGGGAACCATGGCGATGGCCTCGTGGAGTTCGGGATCGAAGTCCTTTCCCGTGCTCTCGATAGGCTTGACGCCGTTGGTTTCGAGGAATTTGACGAGCTTGTTGTAGATCAGCTCCATTCCTTTCTTGACCGATTCGGCGTCGTTGGCGTTCTTGTTTGCCTCTATGCCGCGCTCGAAGTCGTCGACGATAGGAAGCAGGCCGCCAAGAACTTTTTCGGCGGCATTCTTGATTATGTCGCCCTTTTCCTTGACTGTGCGTTTGCGGAAGTTGTCGAACTCTGCCAGAAGAAACAGATATTCTTTCTTCTCTTTCTCGAGGGCGGCATTGGCTTCGTCGAGTTTCTTGTTGAGCTCGTCTATTTCATTGGCTTCGGCCTCGATTTCCTGTTCCTGTTCTGCGGCTACAGTTTCGTCGGCCATTTCGATGACGTTGTCTTCGATGCCTACGCCTTCGCTGGCGTTTTCAGGCTCGGAGATGTTGGAATGTTTTTTATTGTTCTTGCTCATAGCTTGTTGTCTGTTGTTGAGATGTTGCGATTATCGGTTACAGCAAAAACCGTGCCTAAACGGGCGTCGGTCTGTTCCGCTATGATAAGGTAACAAATATGCCAGCGTTATCGTTCATTACTGCCAAAATGGCAAACAGAAGCGCGGAGGGGCAGGGCTGAATGCCTCCCTCCGCGCTGAGGTTTCAATTTTATGGTCGGGTGATTGACGGCTGTCAGGCTTTGACGCGGCCTACGTAGCTGCCGTCGCGGGTGTCGACCTCGATGAGCTCGCCTTCGTTGATGAAGAGGGGCACGCGGACTTCTGCGCCGGTCTCGACGGTGGCGGGCTTGAGGGTGTTGGTGGCTGTGTCGCCTTTAACGCCCGGCTCGGTGTAGGTGATTTTCAGGACTGTCTTGATGGGCATCTCGGCATAGAGGACGGTGTCGGTCGATGCGTCGCTGACAACTTCAACGGTGTCACCTTCTTTCATGAAAGCGGCGCCGGTTACGAGCTCTTTGTTGATGGGAATCTGGTCGAATGTCTCGTTGTTCATGAAGATGTCGTCGCCCCCTTCGGCATAGAGATACTGGTAGGGCCGACGCTCAACGCGAACGTCTTCGAGTTTCTCGCCGATGTTGAAACGACGCTCGAGAACGCGGCCGTCGACAACGTCTTTGAGCTTTGTGCGCATGAATGTGTTGCCCTTGCCAGGTTTTACATGGAGGAATTCAACACAGAAATAGAGGCGGCCGTCCATGCGTATGCAGGTGCCGTTCTTGATGTCTTGAGCGTTAATCATTTTCGATGGTGGAAATGGTTGATTGGAAAAATTTTGCGTGCAAAATTACAAATTGTTCCCGAAAATCCCAAAAAAATGCGCTACCTTTGCGCTTTCGTTTTGTGTGCCCCTCAGTGGCTATCGATATTCAGATGGAACAGCTCAAACATGAATGCGGGGTTGCGATGATACGTCTGCGCAAGCCTCTCGACTATTACAAGGAAAAGTACGGTACTTACGCCTATGCTCTCAACAAGCTTTATCTGCTTATGGAGAAGCAGCATAACCGCGGCCAGGAAGGTGCCGGGGTCGGAGTCCTTAAGATTAATGCGGTGGCGGGATCGGAATATGTGTTCCGCGAAAGAGCTATGGGCTCGGGCGCCATTCAGGAGATTTTCGACAATATCCGCCCGCAGGTCGACAAGGCTCTGCTTGCCGATCCTTCCCCTTCCGAGGTCGAGCGCGATATTCCTTTCATAGGCGAGATTTACATGGGCCATCTGCGCTATTCGACGACCGGAAAGTCGGGGATGAATTATGTCCATCCGTTCCTTCGCCGAAATAACTGGCGGTCGCGGAACCTGCTGATGTGCGGTAATTTCAATATGACTAATGTCGACGAGATTTTCGAGACTGTCGTCAGCCGCGGTCAGCATCCGCGCCTGTATAGCGACGGAATTGTGCTGCTCGAACAGCTCGGATGGGCTCTCGACCGCGAGAATCATCGCCTATACCGCAAATATCGCGACTCGCTCAGGGAGCCTGAGCTGTCCCATGCCATCGATGAGCGCATCGATCTGACCAATGTGTTGAGTCAGGCCCGTATGTGGGACGGCGGTTTCTGTATCTGCGCCGTTACCGGTTCGGGAGATATGGCGGCGCTACGCGACTCCCATGGCATTCGCCCCGCGTTCTATTATGTCGACGACGAGGTTGTCGTCGTTGCCAGCGAACGCCCGGTGATTCAGACTACTTTCAATGTCCGTCTCGCCGACGTCCGCGAGCTCACGCCCGGTTCGGCCATAATTGTCAGCCGCTCGGGCGACGTGAAGATTGTCGATGTCCTCGGCGAGCGGAAGAATGAGCGCTGCTCGTTTGAAAGGATATATTTCTCGCGCGGCAGCGATGCCGATATATATCGCGAGAGAAAGGCGCTCGGAGCCAATCTTGTGCCGCAGGTGCTCGATGCGCTCGGCCATAATGTCGACGACGCCGTGTTCTCGTTTATTCCGAATACGGCCGAGGTCGCTTTCATCGGGCTTGTCGAAGGCCTCGGAGAGACTCTCGAACGCGAGAAAACAGAGCGTATCATGGATGCCGCCAAGTCGGGCGAATTGTCGCGCGAGGTTCTCGAGAATATCATGCGTCAGAAACTGCGCGTCGAGAAAGTAGCGCTGAAAGATATAAAACTGCGTACTTTCATTGCCGAAGGGGAGAGCCGCAATGATCTTGCAGCCCATGTCTACGATGTGACTTACGGTATAGTCAACAACGACCGCGATACTCTCGTTGTCATCGACGACAGCATTGTGCGCGGAACGACGCTGCGTCAGTCTATCATTTCCATGCTCGACAGGCTCCATCCGCGGCGCATTCTCGTTTTGTCGTCGTCGCCTCAGGTCAGATACCCCGACTGCTACGGAATCGATATGTCGCGCATGGGAGAGTTCATAGCTTTCAAGGCCGCTGTGGAACTGACAGTGGAACGGGGAGAGCAGCAGCGGCTCCACGATGTTTATCTCCGTTGTCTCGAACAGGAGCGGCTTCCGCGCTCATCCGAGCCCGTAAACTGTGTGAAAGCCATTTATGAGCCGTTCACCGATGAGGAAATTTCGGCCAAGATCGCCGGGATGCTGACTCCGTCGACCATTAACGCCGAAGTGAAGATCATATATCAGAGTCTCGAAGGTCTTCACAGGGCGGTTCCGAATCATCCGGGCGACTGGTATTTCTCCGGAGACTATCCCACTCCCGGAGGAACACGCCTCGTCAACCGCGCATATATCAATTATTATGAGGGAAATGTCGACAAACGCTGATCGTCGGCGGATAATGCGTTGAGGCGATAATACGGCTAAGATTGCCATCGGTCGGCATTTTTTCACTATCTTTGCTGAACAATGGACTTGAAATCTTGCAGAATATCAAGAAAACTCATTATCGCGATCGCTTCCGTCGGGCTGATTGCGGTGCTTACATGGGGTTATGCGAGAGCTAACTCCCAGCACGCGTATCTCAAGGTCGGTAATCTTGATTCGCCTGTTGCATTATATCCTTTCCATCAGAGTATTATCGACTTTGGCGGTGGTATTGAATTCTGTTATAATACAGGCTCGTTCATATCGACAATTTTACCTGCCGATCTCGAGCGGCTGAAAATAATGGGAATGGATGTTGATTCGGTCAGCTTCCCGTCGTTCGGAATCGACCATCTGAACAAGGCATTCTTCTGCTCGAAGATGTATACTGTCGACCTTCCCGTTTACGACAACCAACCGGGTGCCAAGCCTGAAAACAGGCGCGTTGTGGGCCGTATGAAAGATGTCCTTTTCCTTCCGGCTCCGTCGTCCGACACTCTCTCGACACTGGGCATTGATGTTATCGAGCGTTTCGTGTGTCTCTATTCGCCTGCGACAAAAGCAATCGGATTCTCAACCGAAGTTCCCGATGATTTCGAGCTCCTGACAGATATTTCTTCGGAATGGACAGCCGCAACGTTGCTCGGATGCGGCAAGCGCTATTATGTCGATATGTCGATAGAAAACAATTCCCACAGCTTCTTTATCAACACTTCTTTCCCGAAGGTCAATGTAGCGCTTCCTTTGGAAGACAGCGTACTTGCCAATTCCGACCTGCGTACTTCGCTGCTTGTCACTATGCGCGGCAGTTTCCGGGCCAAATTACTCGATAAAGCCTGGGTGAATATCGGCGACAGGGCCGGCAACCATCCGATTTTCTTTGCCGATACCGGCTTCCTTGAAAGCTATGTGGTCAATCCTATGAATTTTTTTCTTCAGGATGTTGTGATTGACTATCCGCGCAACCGCATACTTCTTCGCCCGCGGGCAGAACTTTTGCCGGCGTCGCTCTGAGGCGCCCTCGTCTTACCGGGCCGTTATTACCCGCTCACCTATAACTTTTGCGAAGTCGGCTTTCAGGCGGTTCAGCTCGCTGATTCTTGACAGAAGTTCATTGAGGCGTGCTATAGTGGCTGCGTCGGCGGTAGCTGTGACAGATGCCGACATCTCCGCAATCTCACCCCTCAGCTGTCCGATCTGTTGCTCTACAATCGCTTCTTTCAGTTCCCAAAGTGCGCGCTGCACGAATTCATCGAGGCGATCGCGCTCGGTTTCTATTTTCGCGTATTTCGTGTGGACTTTGCTCAGTACATATTTGTCACTGACAAGCTCTGTCGCCAGTTTTCTTACGGTGTCGTTGGGATGGTTGATGAGAGCCTGACTCACATAGTTCTCGGAAAACTCGTCGATGCGACGCTGACGTTCGGCAGTCAGTTCTTCGTCGAGTTCGCGGTCAAGACGCTGCAGTTTCTCGAGGCTGCCGGTGGCCTCGGCCGCCAGCTCGTTGTGGCGACTGACGCGCAGTTCGGCAATCTCACGGTCGATGTCGGCCGTGCGTGAGGCAAGATCCGACGTCCAGTTGCCTGAGGCTATGGCCTGCGCTTCGGCGAACGTCGCCGCTATGTCGCTGTTCTCGAATCCGATGCCGTCGGCCTTCAGGTCATAGTCGATAAACTCAATTACGCTCATGGGGGTCGCATTATTGTCGGCGTCATAGGCGTTGCAGGCGTTGACTCTTCCGTATTTGACGGCATAGCGCAGAAGCTCTCTCTCGAATGGGCGCAGTCTGGCGGCGTCTGTCGTGTTTTTTGTCGTTTTTGAAGTGTCGGAAGAGCGACGGGGAGCTTCTGTCAATGCCGTTTCGGGATTGCGGTCGAGTCGGCTGTGTTCATCTTTACGCTGCTGCTCGTAGCCCTGTTTCTCGGCGGCCTGCCCGCGGTAGCGGTCGACCTGAACCGTCAGCACCCCCTCGTCGATGTTCAGCCGGCGGCTTGTCTCCTGAATATAGACGGTGCGTGTTATCGCGTCGGGCACTACGGCAATGGTTTTTACTATGTCATTTATCGCGCGCGAGCGTTCAATCGGGCTGTTCTCAAGCCCTTCGAGAAGAATCTTTGTCTTGAATTCGATGAAGTCGGTCTCGTGGGCTGAAATATAATCCTCGACTTCGCTCGATGTGTGTGACTGGGCGAATGAATCCGGATCGTCGCCGTCGGGCAGAAGCACTGTCTTGACATTCAGACCGTTGGCCAGAAGCATGTCGATGCCGCGCAGCGACGCCTTGATGCCTGCGGCGTCACTGTCGTAGATGACGGTGACATTCTGGGTGAAACGGTGAATGACGTGAATCTGCTCTTCTGTCAGCGACGTGCCGCTTGAGGCCACTACGTTCTCAACCCCGCGCTGAAACATCGAGATGACATCCATATATCCCTCGACGAGGATACACTTGTCGCGTTTGTTGATAGCCTGCTTGGCCTGATAAAGTCCGTAAAGTTCGCGGCGTTTGCTGTATATTATGCTTTCAGGCGAATTGACATACTTCGCCATGGTCTTGTCGTTGCGGAGAGTGCGGCCTCCGAACGCTACAACTTTTCCCGAAATTGAGAATACCGGGTATATGACGCGCCCGCGGAATCTGTCGTAGGTCCGTCCCTGCTCGTTGCGCGAGCAGAGCCCGGTGTCGACGAGATATTGCTCCTGATAGCCGGCCTTTTTGGCGTCGTTAAGGAGTCGGTCGCGCTCTTCAAGGGCATAGCCGAGCCGGAATTTCTTCATCATCGCCGCCGAAATGCCGCGCTCTTCGAAATAAGCTTTGCCGATGTCGCGGCCTGCAGCCGTTTCGTTCATATAATGCTCGAAACGGCCTAACGCGAAATCGTTGACGGCAAGCATAGCCTCGCGCTGGCTTTCCTGGCGCTGCTCTTCGTCGGTCAGCTCGCGTTCCTTAATCTCTATGTTATATTTCTTCGCAAGATAACGTAGAGCCTCGACGTAGCTCATCTGTTCCAGCTCCATAATGAAGTTCACAGCCGAGCCCCCTTTGCCGCAGCTGAAGCACTTGCATATACCCTTCGATTTTGAAACCGAAAACGACGGCGTCCTTTCATTGTGGAACGGACATAAACCTATGTAATTGGCGCCGCGACGTTTCAGCGTCACGAAATCGCTTACAACCTCAACAATATCCGTTGCGTCGAGTATGCGCTGGACTGTCTCATGATCGATTCTTGCCATATCGCCCACAAAGTTAATGAAAAAATTGCCTTCCCCCATATCACATCCGCCGCATCCGTAACATCCGCTCCGTCCGCCACATCTCCAAACACCTTGTTTCGCCGCTGGCTCTCAGCGGCGAAACATTTTTTAACACAAAAATCTTCCTGTGACATTTGGCAGATTGGCTGGAAACCTCTACCTTTGCACTCGCTTTTGAAAAGGACGGCCCGGAGGGGCTGCGAAAAGCAAAAAGTTGTTAAAACAACGATAAACTTTTTGGCGGTTCGAAAAAATGCCGTAACTTTGCAAACGCTTTCGGCTCCAAAGCGGAGCCACATAGAACATTGAAATTCTTGCAATAGACGAAGTAGTACAAGTTAGAGAACACGGAGCTTCGGTCTGAAAACAGATTGAGGCGACATGAACTCTTGTCAATATCTTCAAACCAGCGTAAACAACCGATTCGGTCAGGGTCGGCCGGGCGGCGCGCCGTCTTATAGGCGGGGTGTCCGTGAAGGCAACACAAACTAAGGATTAGGTTGCTTTTTTGCTCCTTTTTAGAGATAGAAAGAAAATAAAAAAGATAACCAACAACGGAGAGTTTGATCCTGGCTCAGGATGAACGCTAGCGACAGGCTTAACACATGCAAGT
>OLYI01000004.1_pt1 | contig 158055 bp, 121 predicted proteins | sample 1644251 | NCBI WGS metagenome assembly OLYI01 (sample SAMEA103958140, study PRJEB25191) | human gut metagenome | biome: human-associated habitat [ENVO:00009003]; feature: intestine environment [ENVO:2100002]; material: feces | place: Germany | collected 2013/2015 | reverse complement strand
CCCTATTTGAGTGGTGGGAGAAAAGCCCGAAAGGGAAAGAGGGGGCACATCTAATTTAGAGTACACGCCGTTCAACTCTTGCAGAGGAAGAAGTCACACTGCGCAGCGCGCAGTTATCATAAGTCGTCAACGTCCTGAACCGGCTTTTCGCCGTCGGGGACATCGGGGTAACCGTGTTTTTCGGGTACTCCCGTATAACTGCCGTTCGGATCGAAGCGCGAGCGCAAGTTTTCGTGCGCGGAAAGATTGCTGTGCGACAGGGGAATATTGCGAGTTCTTTTTCTTTTGATTTTCATAGTTTCTCCTTTGGGTATAAATCCCGTAAATTACAGGTATTTTAATATAGAATGTGCAAACCTTAATAATTTATTAATTTCATTAATATTTTATAAATCGGTGGAAAATCACACAAACATATGATATAATACATTTTGCAAATAAAAATAAGCGATTCAGCGCAATAAATACTATTAGGAAGCATAGAAAATGAAAAACGGCGGAATTGATAAAAGAGTCATCAAAACCAAAAACGCGATCTTCGAGGCGTTCAAACAACTTGTGCAAGAAAAGGACATGTCCGACATCACCATAAGCGAGCTTACGCAAAAGGCAAATATCACGCGTAGCACGTTTTATATGTACTACAACACCGTCGGCGACGTTCGCACGGACATCGAAAACACCATCATGGCGCGCATTGACAGAATTATGAGCGAAACGGATATTCGCAATAGCATCAGAAATCCGTATCCGCTTTTGAGTATGCTTGCAGACGAAATTTTGAAGCAAGACCAAAACAACAGATACATCCTTTCATCCAGCACGTCGGGACAACTCATGGACAAAATCAACGACCGCATCGTTGATGCGTATATGCATTGGTTCAAAGAAAACGAAGGTTCGACAAACGACATCGGCAAAGTAAAATACATCGTTGCTTTTGCGGCTGCCGGCATGACGGAATGTTTCAAAATCTGGTTCAACCACAAGAGTTCGCTCACGCTCGAGGAGCTTTGCAAAAACATTTCGGACGCAATGAGCAAGGGCATTTCCTTGATGACGGATCAAACTGCGCTCTGATTCGATATATAGGGGGAGCAATTTTGAAACGTATGCAAGGAGAATGACGGTCCGTCATTCTCTTTGTCGTTTAAAAAAAAGAACAAGTTATTAAACAAAATATAAAACAACGCATTTTTTTGAGGTGCAATATGCTTCAACTTAAAGACGTAGTAAAAGATTATCCCACCGCGACGACAACCGTGCATGCATTGAGAAAAGTTTCGCTCAATTTCAGAGAGAGCGAATTTGTGGCTATTCTCGGCCCTAGCGGTTGCGGCAAAACGACCATGCTCAACATCATCGGCGGACTTGACAGATACACGTCGGGCGACCTCGTCATCGGCGGAGTTTCCACTGCGGATTTTGACGACGAGCACTGGGACGCTTATCGCAATGCGACGATAGGTTTCGTGTTTCAAAGCTACAACCTCATCCCGCATCTTACGGTGCTTGAAAACGTCGAACTTGCATTGAGCCTTGTCGGCGAGAAAAAGAAAGCAAGAAGGGCAAAGGCGGTTGCCGCACTGCACAAGGTCAACATGCATGAGGAAATCGATAAAAAGCCCAACCAGCTTTCGGGCGGACAAATGCAGCGTGTTGCAATCGCAAGAGCCATCGTAAACGACCCCAAAATCATTCTTGCGGACGAACCGACGGGCGCGCTTGACAGCGAACTCAGCGTTCAGGTTATGGACATTTTGCAAGAGCTTTCAAAAAATCGTCTTGTCATTATGGTTACGCACAATGCGGAACTTGCCTACCAATACGCAACCCGTATTTGCCGTTTCAAAGACGGTCAACTTATCGAGGACACCAACCCTTACGATCCCGAAACGGAAATCGAAGGACAAACGGCAGAAACGGAAACGGTAATCGAGAAAATAGCTTCCGAAGAAAGCGATGAAAAAATCGTCCTCGAAGAAGTTACGACCGATAATATTGAAAAAGTCGAAAGCGTACAAACAAGCACTTTATCGGCTCAAAACGACAACATAAACACTCAAACCGTGCAAAACGACGGCGAACCCGACAAAAAGAAAAAAACATCGAACCACAAGCGCAAAGTGGCAATGAGAAACGTCGGAGAGGAATCCAATGCCATTTTCGACAAGCTGGGACTCAACAGCCTTTCCAAAAAGAAAAAGAAGAGAGATAAGGCGTTCAAACCCACGTCCATGAGCGCAGGCATGGCGTTTGGATTGAGTTTGAAAAACCTCGTTTCCAAAAAACGCCGCACGTTGCTTACGTCTTTTGCCGGCGCAATCGGCATTATAGGTCTTGCGCTCGTGCTTTCCATTTACAACGGCTTTAATATCTACCTTGCGAAGATGGAAACCGAGATGTTGTCGGGCGTTCCGCTCGGCGTTTATCAATACAACGTTTCCAGCAACGCCATGATGGAACTTATGACGAGTATGATGGAAACTCAGCCGAACGACAGTCAAACGTCATATCCCGATTCCGACGAAATCAAGGTTTCGAGCAGTAGTTCGTATGACGGAGCCATGGCAAAAATGATGTTGTCAATCGTCAAATCGTTTATGGACGGCGTGACGAAAAACGACATCACCGTTGAGTTTGCCGACTATATGAAAGCAATGCCGAAAGAGTATTATACGGCTATGAACATTTCATACGGTTTGCGCTACAATCTTGTCAGAAAAACTTTTGACGCCAACGGCAACGTTGCATACAAGGACGTTTCGCAACAACCCAGACCGTTGACTACAACGGCAATCGCAACCACTGTTCTCGGCGAAAACGGACTTCAGGCAAAGTATTGGCAAGAACTTGCCGCCAACGAAGAAATCATGATGAACTCATATGATTTTATCGGTGAGGGCAGCAGATTCCCGAAAAACAAAAACGAAGTGCTTTTGTGCGTCAATTCGGACAACTCCGTCAACGTCGACTTGTTGAGCGCATTCGGTATCGACACTTACAAAAAGGACGCCAACGGCAACGTTGAAAAAGACGAAAGCGGCAAACCTGTCAAAATGGATACGGCAAGTATCCCGTATGAGTATTTTATAGGTCAAACATTCAAACTTGTCGACAACGATTCCTATTATGTTTATGACGAAGAAACAGGCAAGTATGAAAACAATGTCGGAATCGGCAAAGCGAAATCCGACGGTTCCGAAGGATCGAGCGGATTCAACCCGTTAAGCGATTCGGAAAGCAAAAAACTGCTTTGGAGCTATGACGATTCGAGCGAATCGCAAACATTGCTCAAACAAATGTACGATGCCTCGGGAGAGGAAATCAAGGTTGTCGGCGTTATAAGAGCAAAGAAAAATGCCGAACACGCATATGTTTCATCGGCAATCTGTTACACGTCCGACCTTGCCGAAAGTACGCTCGAAAGCGCACAAAACAGCCTACTTGTTCAAAGACAACTTGCGCTTTCCGCAGCTTCGAACAACAAGACGCCGACCGTTTTCGATGGAGTAAGACTCAACGATTCCGTTGATTTTGCATCGAGCGCAGGTTCGTCGATTGCGGCGATTACAGGCATTCCTGCTCTTCAATATACTTACTATATGCGTGCAATCGGCGCGGATAGAAGTCCGTATTATATCACGGTATATCCCAACGACAGCGGACAAAAAACAAATTCGGGCAACTATATTTCGGCATGGCAGAAGTCCGGCAAAGGCAACATCGGCTATTTCGATATGTCCGAGATGCTGCTTGTCAACATGCGCGGAATTCTCGATCTCGTGTCCGCAATGCTCATAGCGGTTGCCGCAATATCTCTTGTCGTATCCACCGTCATGATCGGCGTCATCACGTCCAACTCCGTTGTCGAACGCACTCGTGAAATCGGTATTCTTCGTGCAATCGGAGCGCGCAAAAAAGATATACGCAACGTCTTTATTGCCGAAACTTCGCTCATCGGACTTGCAAGCGGACTTTTCGGTATACTCGTCACGTATGTCTTGTGCCCGCTTATATCTCTCGTCATCAAGGCTGTCACTGGCATAGGCTCTCTGTTGCATTTCCATCCCTTGCATGCTCTCATCCTCGTGTGTCTGAGTTTGCTTTTGACGGTGATATCGGGTATTATCCCGGCGATTATGGCGTCGAGGAAGAATGTTGTGGACGCCCTCCGCGTCGACTAAACCGTCCTATTGCGCAAATAACTTCGTCAGGCACGGCTTGCTCCAAAATCACGTACTATCAGTATGTTGGGTTTTGTTTCAAGCTGTGCCTTTCTTGTTCTTTATCGCAATATGGCGGTTTATATTGGGGCGTTCTTATAAACGGTATGTGCTTATTCGAAGTGCGAGCCGCAAGGCAATGTTAAGTGATATGCACGAATTCGTGCGTGATATGGTTGCCTATGGCAACAGTGATATTTGAGCTTTGCGCAAGTGATATTGCAACTTCGTTGCAGTTTTGGGTGGGACACCCACACCCGAACGAATACTTATTCAGAGCGTACTTATTAACGGTATGTGCCTATTCGGAGTGCGAGCCGCAAGGCAGCGAGAAAGCGAACGCCGAGCTTGACGTATAGTACAAGTGAGCGGACGAGTTTGGATTCTTTTCGTCCGCGAACGAGTGACATAAAAAGAGAACGATAGCAATTTATGCGAGTGCTGAGTGTGTCCCCACGCGGAGCGGACGCCGTGGGTTCCCTTTTAAGGGGGAACGGCGGTTGGGGAAACACGTGAGGAAGGGGGGGGTGAATTTATAGAGCTAAACATTCAACTTTTGTAGAGGAAGAAATCACACTTATTCGGGGCGTGTTTATACACGGTATGTGCCCTTTCAAGCCTTTAGAGCGTTAAATACCAGCTTAAATTTTTCAAATATATTGAAAATATATTTTACAAGTGTTACAATAAAAGCCAAAGAGAGGCTAGTATGGATTCTATCAGAACAATTCAACTTAAAGAAAGCATACTCCAAAACAACGATGCCGACGCGGAAAAACTCCGTGCCGAGCTTGACGAGGCAGGCGTATATTACGTCAATGTGATGTCCGCTCCCGGCAGCGGAAAGACGACGTTGCTCGTTGCGCTCACAAAGGCTTTGAAAGACAAGGTTAAAATCGGCGTTATGGAAGCGGACATCGACGGCGACGTGGATGCTTACACCGTGCGAGAAGCAGGGGCGGAGGCAATACAACTTCACACGGGCGGTATGTGCCATCTTGATGCGGACATGTCCAGGCAAGGTTTCAAAGAGTTTGCCACAAACGCGGATATGGTTTTCCTTGAAAACATCGGCAATCTGGTATGTCCTGCAGAGTTCGATACGGGTGCGCACTTGAAAATGGTGCTTTTGGCACTTCCGGAGGGAGACGACAAACCCCTCAAATATTCGCTTATGTTTTCCGTAGCGGACGTTGTTGTGCTGACAAAATGCGATACGGCAAAATACTTTGATTTTGACGTAGAGAAGTGCAAACAATACATTGCAAGAGTGAATAAGAGCGCAAAAGTATTCGAGGTTTCCGCACGCACGGGCGACGGAATAGACGAACTTGCAAAATATCTTATGCAGAATTACTCGGAGTGGAAAGAGGGCGTAAAATGAGAGTTATATCCGTCAAAGAAAGTATATTTTCAAACAACGATAAAACCGCCGACGAGTTGAGAGCGACTCTCAAGCGCAAGGGCACGTTTCTTCTCAACGTTATGTCTTCGCCCGGAAGCGGCAAAACCACTCTTTTGACCGCACTGCTCAAAAGCCTGAAAGACAAACTTAAAGTGGTTGCGATGGACGTTGACATAGAGACGGACGTGGACGCGCGTCGTATAGCGGAAGGCGCAGGCATCGAGAGCGTGCAAATTCACAACGGCGGACTTTGCCATATCGACGCGGATATGGTGCGCGAGGCACTCAACCAAGCGGCGTTTGATGATTGCGACCTTATCGTGCTCGAAAACATCGGCAACCTCGTGTGTCCTGCCGAGTTCGACACGGGCGCGCATCTCAACATGATGCTGTTGTCCGTCCCCGAAGGCGACGACAAACCCCTCAAATATCCTCTTATGTTTGAGAAATGCAATCTTGTCGTCGTAACCAAAATCGATACGCTCGAAGCCTTCGATTTTGACAAAAACAAGTTTGAAAAACACATTTCTCGTCTGAATCCCGACGCACAGATATATTATGTCAGTGCAAAAACGGGCGAAGGACTTGAAATGCTTGAAAATAAGATATACAATAGAATAAAGTTTTTCAAAGGAGAAAACAACAATGGCTGAGATGAGCAAAGCTTTCACACCGGAGTATATGGGCGATCCCAATCCGAGCGAGAAAATCCTCAAACTAGCAAGAAAAATCACGGACTGCATCGACCATAAGATTGCAGGAGTGACAGTCAACGATCCCGAATACTGGGGACTTCGTTGCATCATGACCGATGAAATGGCAGACGTTGCGCTCACAATGAAAGTGCGTCACCATTACACCATGGAAGATCTTGAAAAGTTGAATCCCGGCGTCGAGAAAAACAAACTGCACGATCTCGTCAAACAAATGAGCGATATCGGCATTTTGGAATACGACTACGGCAATCACTATGACAAGAACGGTCCTATCAAGGGCGCAAAGAAAGAGCGTCGTTATACGCTCCCGATGTTCGTTCCCGGTTCTGCGGAATTCACCAACATGATAAAGAAGCAACTTGACGAACACCCCGAACTTGCGATGTTCTTCGAGCGTATGACGTATCTTCCTTTGACTATGGTCACGCCTATGGTTCCTCCGGGAGGCGCAGGCATCGGCATGCACGTTATTCCTGTCGAGAAAGCAATCGAGATGGAAAACGGCACCATGGACATCGAGCATATCTCCTACTGGCTTAAAAAGTACGAAGGACACCTCGGCGTCGGAATCTGCTCCTGCCGTTACGGAAGAGCCAAGCTCGGCGAAGGTTGCGGCGACAGCTGTGAAGAGTGGTGTATCGGCATCGGCGATATGGCGGACTACTGCCGCGAAACAGGCAAGGGCCGCGACATCACCTACGACGAGGCAATGCAAATTCTCCGCAACGCAGAGAAGAACGGTTTCGTTCACCAAATCACCAACATCGACGGCGAAAACAAGATTTTTGCAATCTGCAACTGCAACGTCAATATCTGCAACGCACTGCGTACATCCCAACTTTTCAACACCCCCAACATGTCGAGAAGCGCATATGTCGCTCGCGTTGAAAAAGACAAATGCGTCGCATGCGGCAAGTGCGTAGAGTATTGCCCCGCAGGCGCAGTCAAACTCGGACAAAAACTTTGCACAAAGCAAGGTGAAATCAAATATCCCAAACACGAACTTCCCGACAACCTCTCCTGGGGCCCGGACAAGTGGGATGAGGATTACAGAGACAACAACCGCATCAACTGCTACGAAACGGGTACGTCTCCGTGCAAAGCGGCATGTCCTGCTCACATTGCGGTTCAAGGCTACATCCGCAAGGCAAAAGAGGGCAAGTACAGAGAAGCTCTCGAACTCATCAAGAAGGACAATCCGTTCCCGGCAATCTGCGGACGCGTCTGCAACAAACGTTGCGAGGCGGCATGCACCAGAGGAACGATTGACGAGGCGGTTGCAATCGACGATATCAAGAAGTTCATTGCGGAGCAAGATTTGCATGCGGAAACAAGATTCGTGCCCGAAGTTGTCATCCCGTCCAACGTCGAAACGCATTGGGGACAAAAGATTGCAATCATCGGCGCAGGCCCTGCGGGACTTTCTTGCGCATACTATCTTGCAACCAAGGGCTATCAACCCACCGTGTTTGAAAAGAACGAGAAACTCGGCGGTATGCTCACTTACGGTATTCCTTCCTATAAGCTCGAAAAGGACGTCATCGACGCTGAAATCGATGTTTTGCGTGAACTCGGCGTTGAGTTCAAGACCGGTGTGAACGTCGGCAAAGACGTCACTATCGACGAACTCAGAAAGCAAGGTTACAAAGCATTCTACATCGCAATCGGATGCCAGGGCGGCAGACTTCCCGGAGTCCCCGGCGAAGACGCAATTGGCACGGATATGGCAGTTTCCTTCTTGCATGCGGCAACAGAAAATCACGACAGAAAGCTCGAAGGCAAGACCGTTGTTATCGGCGGCGGCAACGTCGCGGTTGACTGCGCTCGTACGGCAGTCCGTTTCGGTAGTGAAGAAGTGGGTATGTACTGCCTCGAATCGAGAGAAACAATGCCTGCAAGCAAGAACGAAATCGAAGAAACCCTCGAAGACGGCATTTCCGTCAACAACGGCTGGGGTCCGAAGGAAATCCTCAAGAACGAAGACGGCACCGTCAAGGCAGTCGTGTTCAAGAAGTGCTTGAGAGTCATCGATCCTCAAACCAAGAGATTCAGCCCCGTTTACGACGAGAACGACACCATCACCGTTGAAGCGCAACACGTCATCTTCGCAATCGGTCAAGCGATTGTGTGGGGCGATTTGCTCAAGGGAACGAAGGTTGAATTCCATCACGGCAATTATCCCGTTGCGGATTCTCTCACATATCAAACGGCAGAGCCCGACATCTTCGTGGGCGGCGACGTTTACAGCGGACCGAAGTTTGCAATCGACGCAATCGAAGCGGGCAAGAACGCGGCAGTATCTCTCCATCGTTTCGTACAACCCGGCACGAGCATGACCATCGGTCGCAACCGCAGACAATTCATCGAGCTTGACAAAAACAACATCGTCATCGACAGCTACGACACCGCCGGCAGACAAGAAGCCAAAGAACTCGAAGGCGACAAACACTCCTTCAGAGATTTGCACGGCACTCTCACCGAAGAACAAGTCAAGATCGAAGCAGGTCGTTGCCTCGGATGCGGCGCAAGCGTTGTGGACGAAAACAAGTGCATCGGTTGCGGTATCTGCACCACCAAGTGCGAATTCGACGCAATCCATCTCCACAGAGAACATCCCGAATGCTCCACTATGGTGCGCAGCGAAGACAAGTTTAAAGCCATTCTTCCTTACGCATTCAAGCGCGGCATGAGAATCGTGTTCGGCAAGAAAACCGCTGAAGAAAAAGCGTCTCAAAAGAAGCACAAAGAAGCGGTGAAGGCAGCAAAAGCGGCAAAAAAAGCCAACAAATAAGAGGTTGATATGCACGAGCTAGGTGTAGTGTTTCACATCGCGGATATGGTGCGCGACGTCGCCGTCGAAAACAAGGCGACCAAAATCCAAAAAGTCGTCATGCAAATCGGCGAAGTATCCACGATTGTGAACGATCAACTCATTGATTGTTGGAACTGGAATGCAAACCGCACGGATCTTCTGCGCGGTTGCACTCTTGAAATCGAGCCCATCAAAGCAGTCACTTATTGCGAGGACTGCAAAAAAGAGTATCCCACCGTCGAGCACGGCAAGATCTGCCCCTATTGCGGGAGCGAGCACACCTATTTGGTGCGGGGAAACGAGGTGCTCATCAAAGAAATCGCCGTAGAATAAAACCGCTATTGAGCGAATAACATCGGCAGGCACAACTTGTTCCTAAATCACGTACTTCAGTATGTTTGGTTTGGTTTCAAGCTGTGCCTTTCTTGTTTTTTATCTAAATATTGTGTCTATTGAAAAAGATAATTATGTGTGGATTGCGTATATCATCAAAGGGGCGTCACCATTGCTATCCGTCGATTTGGTGCGGTGTTTTAACGAGGGACGATATTCTTATAATTTAAATAGTTGTCACACGCTATTGAAACGTGCTGCTTTTTATGCTAAATTATAGTTATAAAATAGGGAGTGTTGCAGTATGAAAATCGTTAAAAAGTATTATTCCAAGAGCAAAAAAGCGTTTTTTATCGATAGGGAAAATAGTGACGGCCGAGTATTTACAACCGAGTATACATCATTTCAAAGTTTTTATTTTTCAGCAAGAAAAAACCTTTCGGATGCAGATTTATTACAGTATGACTTTGATAACATTGATTTGTCTCGTTATAATTTTGAAAATGCACAAATCCCGAAATCGATTAGGGATAAAATCAAAAAACATAATTTTAATATTTATAACACGCTTATAGAAGATGTGTCATACGATAAATCTGTATGTGTAAAAGGTCAGCTCCCAGTAAATAGATCTGTGATTGCGCATAATAAACTCGAATATACTCCAAAAAATTTATGCGTTTGTTATATTAGCGATTTGCATTTAGATGCAAAAATAGCTAAAAAATATCCAAATGAAATCAATATGAATGAAATCCGAGATTTTTTGGCCAAAAAAATTGATGGTTTAAAAAAGTCAATTCCAACATTTGATAATGTGCTTTGGAACACATATAACGATCCAAGCAATAGAATAAACGTGGTGATTGTTGGTGATGTTTCATGTAATTTTGAGATATTTAAAAGCTTTTTTTACATATATAGGGAAAAAATCTCAAACCCGACTTTTTTCGTTTTGGGTAATCATGAGCTGTGGGATAAAACCCTTATTAGAAAGTGTAAAACATTAAGTGCTATAATTGAAAAATATAGGGAATTTTTGTCGTCGCAAAAAATCGTGCTATTGGAAAATCAACTTTTTTTACCATGTGAGGAAAAACATTTGCTAGGCGAGAAAGAAATAATGTCAATGTCAACACCCGAACTAAATGCGCTTATCTCAAGAAATATCTATGCCATTTTTGGTGGAATAGGGTATTCTGGACTAAACGAAAGTATGAATTACAGTAGTGGAATATATAGAAGTGCTCCTTTAAATAGGACGGTTGAAAAAGAACTATCTCGGAAGGTTGCTCTGTTGCATGAAAAGATTTCAGATGCCGCAAGAAACGAACCAATTATTTGGGCAACACATATGCCCAAAGAAGATTGGACTAATGATAGATTTAATTCAAATTGGATTTATCTTTCGGGCCATACACACAGGAATGTGTTTATTGATTCCGATATAGAACGTTTATATGCGGATAATCAAATCGGCTATAAAAGCCAGTCGATTGGTTTTAAACAATTTTGGATATCGCCGTTTGATAATATGTTTGAAAACAAAGACGACGGCATATATGAAATAACCCCAACCATATATAAATATTTTTATAAAGCACTAGGAAAGTCAATAAGTTTTAATCGTGATTTTTCAAAATTATACATGGTAAAAAAGACTGGTAATTATTGCTTTCTTATGACCACCGTAAAAAGCGAAGAGTTAAAATTGTTGGCAGGTGGACAGATTAGAAACACCGGGCATAAAAACATCCAATATTTTTATGACAATCTTGACAATTATACGCAATCTGTAAAAAAATATATGTTCAAATATGAGGAATATCAAAACAAGATTGCGCAGGAAGTTGTTGGGCTAGGTGGAATAGGCACTATTCACGGATGTATTATAGACATTGATTTTTTCAATCATCTATTTGTAAACCCATTGGACGGGAAAATTACTCCATATTATGCGGACGATATGGTAAATAAGTATGTGTATGCCAATGTACCGAGCCTGTTATTTGCGCAAAACCGTGGTTTATACAACAAATTGATGAGTTCAACTGTTGAAGATAAGATGAATTATTTGATAAAACACGATGAAATTATAAGCAATGAAAATATCAAAGTTACTGATACGGCAATATACAGAATATCGAGAGTAATATCAGATCTGCAATATACAACAAGAGATAGAGTTGTGAGGGTGTGGTATAAAGGAATTCTTGATAAACCTACTGAAGAAAATGGCAGGGAGATAGTTTCTCAACTTATTTCTTTGGGAGAGGCCGAGTCTACGAAATAACAGAGCGCAAGATTTTTAACGACAAATAATCAAACGGAGTGACTATATGTCACTCCGTTTGCGTGTTCTATGTGAGTTTTTCGGTTATTCGTTCATAATCAAAAAGTATTCGGTCAGGCGTTCGGGGGTATCGGCAAAGGACGTTTCGTCCCAGTATTCCACAAGCAAAACGAAATTTTCGATTATCGAATTGACTTTCAAGGACTTGGGTAGGTTTTTGCCCGTTACGAAATTGTTTTCCACGCAGGCGGTTGCAAATTCGGCGAGTTCGCCCCTCAAATAGTTGAGGAAAGTGTCCTTGCTTTGCGAAAGCAAAATGGCGTGAACAAGCGTTTTTTCGTCGTGCAAGTGATAAAAAATGTGCGTGATAAAGTGCTTGTAGTCGAATATGGAGGATTTTGAAAAATCGTGGCTTTTTTCCTCTGCAAGCGAGTGGGAAAAGACGTGTCCGAATATGGTCGAACATATGGATTTGAGCAATTCCTCTTTCGTTTTGTAATGTGCGTAAAACGTGCTTCTTGCAACACCGCTTTTGTCCAAAACGTCTTGAATTCGCACGTCCGCGTACGCTTTTTCAAGCAAAACTTCGGCAAACGCATTGTAAATTTTTTCGGTTGTGGCATTGATTTTTTTGTGCATAAAACCCTCTGTTATGATTTACTTTTTTTCATTATATCAAACACTATGTTCGCGCGTCAATACATAATGTATGAATTTTTGCCATTAACAAAACAATATGTTCTAATTTGTTTTATTTTTATAATTTTAACCGTACAAACGAGTGCGTTTTAGCTTGATTAGACGTCATTCGAATGGTATAATCTAAGCATGGACGAAAACGTGATCGAAGTCATCGATTTGAGCGTGTACGCATGCTTTTTGCGCTCCACCGAAAAGATTGTGGGCGACGTTTCGTTTTGCCTCAAAAGCGGGGAGCGGCTTGCGATAGTCGGCGAGTCGGGAAGCGGAAAATCCATGATAGTAAACGCTCTCACCTCGTCGCTTGCGGACAACTGTTTTGCAACCGGGCAAATATTGTTCGAGGGAGAGGATTTTCTCAAAAGTCGCAAGCGAGGGAAAGCGTTTTTGGGCAGACAAATCGTGTTTGTTCCGCAAGGCGGAGCGGAGTCGCTCAACCCGTCGTTGAAAATAAAAACGCAAATCTACGAGGCTTTTTCTCGATCCGGACTGAAACTCACTCGCGAGCAAAAGAGAGCGTATTCCGTTTACAATCTGGCTCGTGCGGGATTGAAAAACGGCGAGGTTATCCTTGAAAAGTATCCGTTTGAAATCAGTGGCGGCGAGGCGCAAAGGGTTGTGCTTGCAATCACTATGTGCGCAAACGCAAAGCTTATCGTTGCCGATGAGGCAACACGAGGAATCGACAAAGAAACAAGCGAGGCGTTTTGGGCGTGTATGGACAAGGATTTTGCCGACACTGCGCTTATAATCGTTACGCACGATATGACGGTTGCCCAAAAGTGCGACTACGTTTTGGTGCTCAAAGACGGATGCGTGCAAGAATACGGCAAGACTTGCGAAGTCTTTTCAAATCCGAAAAGCGAGTATGCAAAGAGTCTGATATCCGCATGCGAGGTGAGTTATGCTTGAAATCGTAAACGTATCCAAAACGTTTTTCGTCGGCAAGGGGAAAACGCAATCGAATGTTTATCCTCTCAAAAACGTGTCTTTAACTGTCGAAAACGGCAAAAAAGTCGGAATTGTCGGAAAAAGCGGAGAGGGGAAAAGCACGCTTGCCAATATAGTATGCGGTCTTGTAGTGCCGAGCGAAGGACGTGTCCTGATTGATGGACAACCGCTTTGGAGTGAAAAAAACAGGTATGATAAAAAGGTTGGCATGGCAATTCAGCTTATACCGCAAAAACCGCTCCTTGCTCTAGATCCGTCCCAACGCATAGGCAGTGCGATACGGGAAGCTCTCGTGTTTTCAAAGAGAGCAAAATTCGGAAAAGACGCAAAAGAAAAGGCAATGGGACTTTTCGACGAGGTGGGGCTTGAAAGAACGCTTGCCAAAAGATTGCCCGTGCATCTGAGCGGAGGACAGGCACAAAGAGCGGTGATTGCTCGTGCGCTTGCGTTAAATCCGAAAATTCTTGTTTGCGACGAATCGACGTCAATGCTCGATCCCACGACGCAAAAAAGCATCGTCGAGCTTTTGGACAAACTGGTCAAAGAAAAGAATATTTCGCTGCTTTTTATCTCGCATGACATGCGTCTTGTCGACGATTTTTGCGATGAGGCGTTTGAAATTAAAGACGGCACACTCTCAAAAGTAGCGGGCTATCGAAATGAAACGGAAGAAAAACTATAACAAACCATAAAGGAGGAAACCATGAACAAAAGTAAAATTATCGTTGCGATGATGTTGGTTTTTATTATTGCGACGACGAGCATTGCGCTTGTTGCATGCAATCCGAAAAACAACACGAAAGAAAGCGTGCTTATGGTAGGTACGACGACGGTTGTCGATTCGCTCAATCGTCTTGATGCGGCGGGCGGCGCTCCGGGCTACAACTTTGACAAAATTGCGTCGGTTGTATCTCAGATTTCGGCAGTGAGCAAAATAGACGGCAAATTTGTCGGGGTTGACTGCGACTACAAAGTTTCCAAGGACGGAAAAACCGTAACCCTCACACAAAAGGAAGGGTACAAATGGCATGACGGAACCCTCGTTTCAATCGAGGACGTCAAATACACACTAAAATCGCTTAAAGAAGGCGAGGACTATCAAAGCGTATCGCAAGACGGCAATTCATTGATTTTCACCGTCGATATTGCAGATACGTTCCTTTCAAAAGTCGCAAGCGAAACAATTGTCCCCAAGCACATTTTCGACGGCAAAACGAAAGACACACTCACAGATGCGGAATCGGTTGTCGGTGCGGGTCCGTTCAGGTTTGTTGCTATCGATAAGGCGGCAGGCACAATCGAGTTTGAAAAGTTTGACGGATATCCCAAAGCAGACGACGTGAAGTTCGACAAGGTCGTGTTCAAACAATACGGCTCGCAAGAAGTGCTTACGCTTGCGCTGAAAAACGGAGAAGTCGATATGATTTTCGACTATTCAAAAGGCCTTTCTGCCGATGCAATGTCCGCACTCGACGGATCAAGTGGCGTACAACTCGTTTCGCAAGCAACCAAGCAAATCGACAAGGTGATGTTTTTCAACAACCAAAAGATGACAAACGTCAACGTCAAACGCGCGATTGCTCTTTCAATAGATTACGGCAAAATCCGCCAAACGTTTGCACCGAGCGGTGCGGCACCGTCAAGAGAAGGCTTTGTGGGAGAGGGCATCGTAGGGTACAAGGAAACTCCCGCTTGGTCGCGTGATTTGCAAAAGGCAAAAGAATTGCTTGCAGGCGAGGGATATTCCGGGCAAAACAAATTCCGTTTTGAAATTCTGGTACATTCGGGCACCAATGATACGCAATATGTCGACCTTCTCAAAACGCAAATCGAAGAAAGCGGAATGGTTGAAGTCGTTCTTGTTGCAAAAGGAAGCGACTGGCAGCAGTACTATCAGGGCGGTAATCATATGGCAAGTTTTGCCAAAATAACGGCAAAGGGTTATGATTTCGAGGCAGGTTACGGCACGAGATATACGCTTGCTACAAGTACGAATATGTGCCCGATGAACCCGAATCCCGTTGCGCACGGGCAAATGCTCACCGAAGACGCAGATGGCAACCTTACTGCATACGGCAAAATTTTGGAGGCAATCAAGAAGGCGACTTCCGACGAAGAGCTTGAAAAAGCAGTGGGCGACTATCAGGACTATATGGTAGAAAACGTGCTGTGCGTGCCTTTCTTTTACGCAGGCGTAACTTACGGCGCAAGCAGCAAACTCGACGGATTCAGGCTTGACGCGACAAGTGGCATCTTGAACGTCGTTACGTTTGAAACGCTGAAAAAGAATGCGTGAGATGCGGCAGAATTTGCAAAAAACGGATTTTACAACGCAAAATCGATAACAAAAAACATTGTTTTGAACAAAAAAGAGAAAACTTAAACAAGGCGTATATGGCAAAAAGGATAAGCAAAAGTTTGATATTTTCAATAGTTGCGTTGGTGGGGATATTTGTCATCAACTTCTTTTTGCCGCGCTTTATGCCCGGCGATCCGCTTGCAAATCTTGTTGGTGCAGACGACAAAACGATAACACAAGAGGAGTACGACGCACTTTATCACGAGATGGGGCTTGATCTTCCTCTCGGCAAACAATTTGCCAACTACGTTGCGGATTTGTTCAATGGCGAGTGGGGATATTCTTACCATCAAGGCAAAGACGTCGCAGGAGTTATACTTGAAAAAATTCCGCGCACATTGCAAGTTACGCTGCCCGCATGGTTGTTGTCTGCACTTTTGGCGTGTTGGCTGGGGCTTGTTGCCGGCAACAAAAAATCGCGATTGGCTGACGTCGGTTTGACGAGCGGCATGATGGTGGTCGATGCCGTGCCTACGTTTCTGCTTGCGATTTTGCTTCTTATACTGTTTGCTTTCGAGTGGAAGATTCTCCCTTCGGGGGGGCTTAATTCACCGTTTGCGCAGAACTCGTTTCCGGATAGGCTGTTGCATTTGGTTTTGCCCGTTCTGACGCTGACGCTTGTATCTACGCCAAAAAAGTACTTGCTTGTGCGCAATCAATCGGCAACAATTTATGACGAACAATATATGTCTTATGCGCGCGCAAAGGGTTTGAGCGACGCAAGGCTCGAATGTGTGCATACTTTTCCGAATATTTCCGCTACGTTCATATCCATGCTCGGCACGAGTTTCGGGCATATGATTGCAGGCTCTATAATCATCGAAAAAGTTTTTTCGATAGACGGAGTGGGCATGCTGGTCAATCGTGCGATAAGCGACAAAGATTTTCCCATGCTCCAAGGAGCGTTGCTAGCGATCGCAGTGAGCGTAATCGTGTCCAATTTTATAGCCGACGTAATAGTCGCATTTTTCGATCCTCGGCAGAGGAGGGCGGCATGAAAACATTGAGTGCACGAAACTACAAGGCAAGGCGAGTTTTGTCCGTAATCGTATTTGCGCTGGGCATTGCGATTTTGCTTACGTTTGCGGTGTTCGCTTTGTTTGGAGAAAAGATTGCGCCGCACTCTTCGCGTGAGAGCTTTGACAAGTTCTTACCCTGTTCGCGCGAACATATCTTCGGCACGAACAATCTCGGCTACGACATCTTTTCACAACTCATTGCTGCCACACGTTCAACTCTTATCGTGGGCATTTCGAGTGCGGTTGCATGCCTTGTCATAGGTGTTGCGATAGGACTTTTGGCAGGGTATATCGGCGGTATTGCCGGCGAGGCGGTCAACGGCATAATCAACTTCTTTTTGCTTGTGCCGATGCTTCCTTGTGCGATAGTCGTCGCATCGTACACAAGCGGCGGAGAGATGAGCATAATCCTCACCATATCTTTACTTTGTTGGTGTTCGACGGCGAGAGCGGTGAGAGCAAAAACCATGAGCGTAAAAAATTCCGATTACGTGCGCGCACTCAAATCCATGGGTTACGGCGAAATGCGGATTTTATTGCGGCACACGCTTCCCAACGTTATGGACGTTGCTCTTGCGAAGTTTATGCCCTCTGTTGCAAGTTGCATCATGATTGAGGCAACGCTGAGCTTTTTGGGCATGGGCAGCGTCACGGACGTAACGTGGGGCGTGATGATTCAAAACGCATTCAATTACGGCGGAATTTTGCTTGGCAAATACAACTGGATTCTTGCTCCGGGCGGAGCGATTATGCTTTTGCAACTTGCCGTATATATGATCAATCAGTATATCGAGTTCAGACGCAAGATCGTGCAAGAAAGCACGATAAAGTGTAAATAATACATAGATAAAGTGCCGTTTCGGCATTAGGAGATAATAATGTGCCTTAGTGATCCCAACTGCAACTGCAACAAAATCAGCGACGTCAGAGCATTGCGCGACGATGAGATTTTGTTTGGCAAAGCACACGCAAACACTGTTTGCGACGACGATAATACCGCAAAAGCAAGAGAAAACGAAAGCAAGAATCCTTGCTACGAAACCTATATGGCACTCGGCGGCGCACTTGCGTTTCAAATGCGTTATCATGAGGCGATAGAGTGGTTTGAAAAAGCAAAAGCTCTCCGCCCCGACGACTATGATGCACGGAGAAAATGTGCGGGACGGTATTTGTCCACACTTCGCATCGACGATGCCAAAGAGGAATTTTCTTGGTGCGCAGAACATGCAAGCGACACTCTCGATCCCAAATATATGCTCGGCTGTTGCAAATATTACGAGGGCGATTTCGAAGGCGCGAAGGAGCTTTTCGACGAGTGCATAGAGCTTGCGAAAGGCAACGGCGATATGTACGTTGCGTCTTTGTTCTGGGCGGTTGCGTGCGACGCGCGTACAGGCAAGCGCATTGATGCGGATATGGCAAAATTCGATAGGGATATGGAGATAGGACATCACACCGGCTATATGCAATCTCTCAAACTTTTTGCGGGGGATTCTCTTTCCGAGTGCGACGTCATTCCCGATGAGGACGAGCTTCAAAAGTGCATTTTCAACTACGGTGCGCATTTATACTATCTTTCAAAAGGCAACGCCATTTTGGCGGATATATTCCTTGCCAACACGCTCAAATTGGACACCTACTTTTCCGCATTCGCATACCTTGGCGCATACACCGAGTATATTGCGCAAAACGGCGCGGATTGATGAATGGTTTTTCTTGAGTATTGACAAAAAAACAAATAGGATATATAACTAAATCGCAAAAATGCGACTTTCTTGCATGCGGAGGTAACAAATGAGAAAGGATTTCGGTGCAAAAACGTGGCTTTATCCTATGCCCGTGCTCATCATCGCAAGTTACGATAAAGACGGAACGGTAGACGCAATGAATGCGGCGTGGGGTGGTATCGGCGACTACGAGCAAATCTCGATGTGTCTGTCTAAAGGACACAAAACCGTGAAAAATATCCTTGAAAGAAAGGCGTTTACGGTGTCGGTGGCGACGGCAAAATACGTCAAAGAGTGCGACTATCTCGGACTTGTTTCGGCAAACGACAATCCCGACAAATTTGCAAAAACCGGATTCACGGTTACGCACAGCGCAAGAGTAAACGCTCCCGTCATCAACGAATTGCCCTTTGCAATCGAGTGCGAGCTTATCGATTATGACAGCGAAACCGGCACGATGAGAGGCCGTATAGTCAACGTATCGGCAGACGAGAGCGTGCTCACGGACGGCAAAATCGACGTGCAAAAACTTGCTCCGATTACGTTTGATAGCGCAAACAACGCATACGTCGTTCTCGGCCAAACGGTGGGCAAAGCGTTCAAAGACGGTTTGTCTATTAAATAATAAAACAACGGTTTTTGCAAGGTGCGATTTTTCAATCGCCGCCTTGCAAAAGTCAAAGTGATTGCGCAAAAAGAATTTTTGTAAAAATCATTTGACAAACATTTGTGCAAATGCTATTATCTTATAGCATTCACGTGGGGATATAGCTCAGTTGGTAGAGCGCCTGATTTGCATTCAGGAGGTCCTCGGTTCGAATCCGTGTATCTCCACCACAGGTGAAATACCCGCATTCTGTTGCGGGCGCAACCGCATCGCATACGATGCAACCGAGGACAAGTCCTCGCTGACGCTCGCTTCGCTATGCAAGCACAGTCGCTCGCTATTAAACGAATCCGTGTATCTCCACCACCCATATTGGATTGTAGCTCAGTAGGTTAGAGCACCACCCTGATAAGGTGGGGGTCGGTGGTTCGAGTCCACTCAATCCAACCAAAAGCACTCAGCGCGAGTGCTTTTTCTTTGTCCTATCGTGTCCTTGGACGATTGCATCGTCCACTGCCTTTAATATGCGATCCGGCGGCGGACAAGCACCGCCGTCAAGACCGTGATGAAAAACAGCATATAATGGTTGTGGTTTATGGATGTTTTATTAGAAAAAACAAACCACATTAGAACGGGCGACGTTTGTCGCCCGTTCTAATGTGTTGGGAGAGAGGAGTTCTTTGCGCGAGCAAAAATCATCGCAGAGGCAATGGCAACACGCAAAATTTGCCTATTGCCAAGAGCCACGCGCGATTTATTGCTTTACTAACCGCGCAGAGAATTTTTTGCTATTAAATTAAGACGGGCAAAAATTCACGCCACAATTTCGCAAAATTATCTGCTTGGTGGGGCGTGCTTTGCACGCAAGAGTAAGATTCAAATCTTCCTTAACTGTGGCAATGCTGCAATATCACTTGCGCATAGCGCAAATTTCACTGTCAGAAAGGACAATTATACGCACGCTTGAGTGTATAGTATTGTGCCTACGGCACAATACTATGCACACTCCAACAGCAATTTGTCTGCGACGAGCGCGATAAATTCGCCGTTGGTGGGTTTTTCGTTGGGAGCGTAAATTTTGATGCCGAAAACGTTGTTTATATTTTCAATTTTACCTCTGTTCCATGCAACTTCGATTGCGTGGCGAATGGCACGTTCGACTTTTGATGCGGACGTTTGATATCTTTGAGCAATGCCGGGGTAGAGTTGTTTTGTGATGGAATTGATGATTTCGGGCGTTTCAATCGTCATTTTGATTGCTTCGCGTAAAAATTGATAACCTTTGATGTGGGCGGGAATTCCGACCGATATAAACAAATTTGCGATACGTTCGTCCAGTGTTTTATTTTTTCTCACATTCACTTGCGAGCGTTGCGCCGGGCGAGGATTTGAAAAATCATTGATAACTTTCAACGCCGTGTTGTAGTCAAACGGTTTTGCAAGGAAGTAACTTGCGCCGTACTGCATTGCTTTTTGGACGAATCCGTCGCTTGCAAGCTGTGACATCATGATCACGATCGATGATTTGTTTTCCATTGCGGAGAGCACGCCGAAGCCGTCGAGTTCGGGCATGACGATGTCAAGAAGGACAAAGTCGGGTTTGTAAAGGTCGATAAGGCGCAAAGCGTCATTTCCGTTTTGAGCAACTCCGACCACTTCAAATCCGTCTTGCGAATTGATGAAATCTCGCATGCCCGAGCATAACGCAGCGTTGTCGTCTGCAATCACTATTGTTTTGTTCATAATTTCCCTCCAATTTGCAGAAATGATTTTGTTAATCTGATTATAAAATCCATCGGCTTACGTAAAAATGCGGTTTTCACGATTTTTTGTCGATGATTATACTTATTTGTTTATTAGGACTGATTTTCCCCAATAAATGTTGTAATTAGGTTAACAATGCACATTTTAAGCGCAAATTGTCAGGTTTTCAATATTTATTTTCACTTATTTTTTCATTCACCACATATGGTTGAATTTGTTTTTAATATATACCATATAAGGTTGTGCGAAAAAAATTTTAAAAATAACGAAAATATAGTTTACATAATCACATCTTATCAATATAATATAAAAATCAAAACCTAAGGCGAGGTTGTTATGGGAAAGTATAAGAAATGCCCGCGCTGCGAACTGAACTGGATTCCTACCGAGGAAGAACTGTGCGAGGTTTGCAAAGCAGAACTCGGCAAAGCAAGCAAAATCTGTCTTTTGGAAGACGATGACGATATAGAGGAAGAAGAAAGAATCTGCCCCGTTTGCAAGGTCAATTATCTTGAACCCGGCGAGGAAATCTGCGCGGCGTGCAGAGAGGAGCAAGCGTCCTCCGCACAAAACAAACTCGACGACGATGACGACGATTGGCAAGAGTACGTCGAAGACGACGAGCCTATTGCTCCCGACGACGAAAACGAAGTTTCGCTCAACCAACTCCAAGAGGACGAGGAAGAGGGATTCGAGGACGAAGAAGAAGAGCAATGTCCCGACGATTTCGACGACGACTTGGGGGACATCGACGATTATGCCGATGACGACGAGGACGAAGAAGACGAAGACGAGGAAGAAGAGGACGACGAGCTCGACGATTTGGACTGATTCTTTAAAACCCGAATTTTTAAAAATTTAAAAACGCACCGTTCGGTGCGTTTTTTCATATGATTCGTTTTTATAAACCGTCATTAATACGCTCTTGCAAAGTAGATGACTTTGTGGGCGGGTTTGCCGCAGACGGGGCAAACGTCGCCGACGGGCGTTTGGTCAAACGGCATGCAACGCGACGTTGCGGCAAATTGCTCTTTGATTTTGTCCTCGCAAGCGCGGTCGCCGCACCACATAGTCTTGACGAAATTGTGGTTGTCCAACGCTTCTTTCATCTCGTCGAGAGTGTGGCAAGTGACGATGTGCGAGTGCAAAAAGTCATGCGATTGCTTGAACATATTTTTTTGGATATCGTCAAGCAAAGCGGGGATTTCGGTTGAGAGATCGTCCAGCTTGATTGCAAACTTGTCGTGCGTATCGCGGCGAGCGATCATAGCCTGACCGTTTTCGATGTCGCGAGGTCCGATTTCAAGACGCACGGGAACGCCTTTCATCTCCCACTCGTTGAATTTCCATCCCGGAGATTGCTCTCTGTCGTCAAGCATGACTCTTACGCCGACGTTGCGGAGAAGGGTTGCAATCTCTTGCGCCTTTTCGTTGACGCCCTCTTTGTGTGCCGCAACCGGAACGATCACGACCTGATAGGGTGCAACTCTCGGCGGCAATTTCAATCCGCGTTGGTCGCCGTGCGCCATGATAAGCGCGCCGATAAGACGAGTGGATACGCCCCAGCTCGTTTGATAGGGGTTTTTGAGTTGACCGTCTTTGTCGAGATATTTGATTTCGAAAGCGGAAGAGAAGTTTTGTCCGAGGTAGTGGGACGTACCCGATTGCAAAGCCTTGCCGTCAAGCATCATTGCTTCCATGGTGTAGGTGTCGACTGCGCCGGCAAATTTCTCTTTTTCGGATTTTTGACCGACGAGAACGTCTATTGCAAGCACGTTTTGCATAAACTCACGGTACACTTCAAGCATTTTGAGGGTTTCTTCTCTCGCTTCTTCTTCCGTTTGGTGAAGGGTGTGACCTTCCTGCCAGAGAAATTCGCTTGTGCGGAGGAAGGGGCGCGTGGTTTTTTCCCAGCGTACGACGTTTGCCCATTGGTTTATGAGTACGGGCAAATCGCGATAACTTTTCACCCACTTGGCATACATGGAGCAGATGATGGTTTCGGAAGTGGGGCGAACGACAAGCTGTTCTTCGAGCGGCGTGTTGCCTATGTGTGTGACAAGCGCGACTTCGGGAGCAAATCCCTCGACGTGATCCGCCTCTTTGACGAGAAAACTATAGGGGATAAACATGGGGAAGTATGCGTTTTTGTGTCCCGTTGCTTTGAATCTCGCATTGAGTTCTTCTTGAATATGCTCCCAAATCTCGTAGCCGTACGGGCGAATGACCATTGTGCCTTTGACGGGGCCGTAGTCCACGAGTTCGGTTTTTAGCACTACGTCGGTGTACCATTGGGGGAAATTCACGCTCATATCCGTGATTTCTTTGACGAATTGTTCCTTTTCTTTTGCCATAGTCTGCCTCAATCCTATTAAGGATATTTATATATATAATATACTGTGTTTGTATTATATACTCTAAATGTCGCCTTGTAAAACGAAAATATTGAAAAACGAAAAACCCGTGCCGAAAACTTCGGATTCTTTATTTGCGCAATCTTAATTTTTGCAGTACGTAACATTTGAGGATTGCCATTTTCCGACTTCTTTTATATAATGGCAGTATGGCAAAGAAATCTTCAAAATCAACGAAATCAAAAAAGCAAACCGCCTCTCCCGTCGAAAAGGCGGCGAAAAAGGCGTACAAGGCAAACCCCAAGGCGTTTATCATCTCGATTGTAGCAATCGTGCTTGTCATAGCAATCGCAACGGCGGTTGTGTATTTTGCATTCCCCGACACTTGGGACAAAATCGTTTCCATGATTGTCAAGGACAATCAACATTCGGGACTTGCGCGCGGCGACGGCGAATTGCTTGTGCATATGCTCGACGTCGGACAAGGCGATTGCATTTATATTCAGTTGCCCGACGGCAAAGATATGGTGATAGACTGCGCAAATTACAACGACGACGGCGAATACGAAAAGAAAACGTTTGATTATCTTGACAAATACATCGAGGATGACACCGTCGAATATTTGATGCTCACCCATTGCGACAGCGACCACGTTTATTTTATGGACGAACTTTTGGAACGCTATCAGGTCGAAAAGTTATTTATGCCCAACGTACTTGCCGCACCGGGAACGACTTCGAAAGACAAAAAGGCGTTGCAAGATCAAATCGACGCACTCGATACAAGCAGATTCACCGACAAAGACACTGTCGGAACTATAACCTATGCGGAATTTTTCATCGCCGCACTCACCGAGCCTGATTGTGAAATCGTTCTTAACGTAGATCCCGATGCAAACACAAACAGCATAATCATCGAAGAAACGACGTACAGACTTGTTTTCTATTGCCCCACGCAAGAGTATTACGATGATTACGGTCTTAACACCGCAGAGCGCAAAAACGCAATATCTCCAATCGGAATTTTGGAATATAACAACAGAAAGATTATGCTCACCGGCGACAGCAACGAGATAAACGAGCCTCTTGTCATGGCGCGCACGGGCAAAATCGATTGCGACGTGCTCAAAGTCGGACATCACGGCAGCGAAACTTCAACAACGGGCGATTTCCTGGACGAATATATGTTTGAATACGCAATCATAAGTTGCAATTCCTACGGAAACAAGTTCAATCATCCGCGCCAAGCCACGCTGGACAGACTTAAATCGCACAACATCGAGGTTTATCGCACGGACAACAACGGCAATATCGTGGTGTCCGTTGACAAAGACGGCAACTTGAAAATAACCACACAAAAAGAAAGTACGCAAGAGCAAAACCTGATAGGCTTGACCGGCACGTCAAAATCATAGTTTATTCGCTGCTTTTTGCAAACAATAGGGAAGACACGCAAAAATGCGTGTCTTTTAAACTCTAATATTTTACTAAACGTTGCAGATTGGATAAAGAGCGCGAAAAAACCCCTTGACAAGCAACTCATTTACAGGGGGCAGCAAGCAGACAATCTTGCGAAATTGCGTCAGGAGTTTTTATCCATGCCCGAATTGATAGCAAAGATTTTCTGCGCGGTAGAAGACTAAAAGTTTTTGCAAATAAAAGAAAGACACGCTTGGAATTCGTGTGCAGCCGAATAGAAATAATAAACTAAACGCCGCAGATTGGATAAAGAGCGCGAAAAAACCCCTCGAACGGCAACCCTAATTTACTGACGTAAATGAGTTGACGGTCGAGGGGCTTTGACAATGCTATTTGCCAATCTGCAACGTTTAGTCTGCTTTGTACGGGAGCAGAGCCATGACTCTTGCTCTCTTAATAGCAACAGCAAGCGTTCTTTGATGTTTTGCGCAAACACCGCTCATACGACGGGGAAGGATTTTGCCTTTCTCGGTGATGAAGCGACGGAGCTTTGCAACGTCCTTGTAGTCGATGTCGTCAACGTGATCTACGCAGAACGTGCACACTTTCTTTTTGGGCACTCTCTTGGGAGCGCGGGGTGCTTTAACTTCTTCTGCCATTTTCAAATACTCCTTAAATTAGAATGGAAGATCCTCGTCGATGGGCTTGAGATCGTCGAAATCGACGTCATCGGCACCGTTTTCATCGCTTCTGGTGGAGAGGAATTGCACCTCGTCCGCAGCGATTTCGGTGACGTAGCGACGAGAACCGTCTTGCGTGTCATAGCTTCTTGTTTGAATGCTGCCGCTGATAGCCGCTTTGCTGCCTTTTTTGAGGTAGCGTGCGCAGTTGTCCGCTTGAGCTCTCCAAACTACGACAGGGAGAAAATCTGTTTCTCTCTTGCCGTCTTTCGAGTAGGAACGGGACACAGCAAGTGTAAATCTGCAAAATTTGATACCGCTGTTTGTGGATGCGAGTTCCGGATCCTTTGTCAAATTGCCGATCAAAAACACTTTGTTCATAGTTTTTCTCCTTATCGATTACTTCTTGATGATCATTTGTCTTACGACGTTTTCGTCGTTGCGCATGTATCTGTCAAGTTCTGATTGAGCATCTTTAGAGCAGGTGACGTTCATAAGAACGTAGAAGCCTTCCGTTTGCTTGTTGATTTCATAAGCAAACTTTCTCATGCCCCATTTGTCCAAACCGTCAACGGTGCCGCCGAGAGTGGAAACCAAGTTTTCAAATTTTTCTACGACTTGATTTTTCTTGTCGTCGTCCACGTCGCCGCGAATGATGTAGAGAACCTCGTACTTATCCATGATTAATACCTCCTTTTGGTCTTGTGTCCCTTTCGGGAAAGGAAACGCATCGATTTGATGCTCAATAATAATATATTAATAAAATATATTTGTCAAACAAAAACGCATTATTCGGCGAATAACTGCGTCAAAACCCTTTTGCTCACCCGTCATGTATTACATATACATTGGGCGGATTCGCAAAAGTTTTTTTCTTGTTCTTCATCCGAATACTGTGTTTTTGTGGAATATTCTAGCCTATTCGGAGCGTTCTTATACACGGTATATGCTTGTTCGAAGACGGAATCGGAGTCGCAAGGCGACGACCGTAGCGAACACCAAGCTTGACGGTTAGTACGAGAATGCGTGGCATTCTGTTGCGAAGCCGCCACGCAGGCGAAGTGGCATAATGAGTGAAATGCCCCTATCTATGCGAGCGTTGAGTGTGTCCCCACGCGGAGCGGACGCCGTGGGTTCCCTTTCAAGGGGGAACGGCGGTAGGGGAAACACGTGAGGAAGGGGAACCTTTAATTTTTGAGTTTAATCCTCGGCACTTTTTATCGAAGTAAAATCGTTTTTTTCAAATTAAGGCAATCTTTATGTTCCTTTTAGACCAAATTTAATCGACAGTCGTATTATATTGTTGCAATCAGGAATTGCGGATGAAATTTGAAAAACAAAAAAGGAGATTATATTATGAAAAAAGCAACAGTATCGATTTTGGCTCTTGTGCTTGTCGTTTCTCTTTCCCTCGTTGCATTCGTAGCATGCAATCCCAAGGATTCCGAAAAAGCATCCAACTCCGAAGTTCTCGGAACAACAGTAGCGGTTTTGGCATCCAACATGGCAGGCGGAGCGTCTGCTGCTGCGGAAGATAACGCAGACGTCAACTTCAACGCAGGCGTCAACATCCAAGTTGGCGACAACAATCAACTCTCACTCGGAGCAGAAGCAGTGGCAACCGGCATCGGCACAACGCTCAAACCCATGATTCAAGGCATGGTTGACAGACTGGACACCGTTCTTTCCGAAAACGGAATCAAAGTCGAAAAGGTTGAATCCACGGATGCAGAGTACACAGAAAAGTATTCGATCACCATCACGTACGTTGACGACGCAACCGGCAAAGAAGAAGTGCGCGAGCTTGCTCTTTACGTCAAACTTTCCGAAGGCGCCGAGCTTGAAGGTAAAAAAGACTACACCTTTGAAGCAAAAGTGACATATGTTAAAAAAGCAACCGCAGAAGGCGAAGAAGACAAAGAATACGCTGTCACCTCGTTCAAAGGTTCTGCAACCTTTGACAAAGCAAAAGACACAACTATCTTTACCCTCGGCGCAAGCGCAGGCGACGACAGCACTGCAAACGCATTTGCAAACGTCAAAGCATACGCAACGGCTCAAGGCACCGTCAAGATTGAAATGGGCGCAGGCGCAGGCATCAGCGAAACTCTCGGCGCAAGCGCAGGTCTTTCGGTTGAAGTCGGCAAACTTGCAGACGGCAAATACGGCGCGGTTGTCACGGCAAACGGTTCCGCAAGCGTGACGGGCGTTGCAAGCGTTGACTTCGTCGCAACAATCAACGTCTATGCAAACAGCCAAGAAAACGCAGGTGAGTTTGTGTTGAACGGCAACGTCAAAGCAACCGTATCCGCACTCGGCGTAACTTATGAAGGCACGGCAAACCTCACCGGCAAAGCGGTTTACGACGCAACCAAAGACGAAGCTGTCGTAGGTCTCAACGGCGCAATCAGCTTCCAAAAAGTTGAAAACGAAAACAACAAATAATCAGACCTTAAAAAACAAAAGTGCGACTCGATGCGAGTCGCGCTTTTGTTATATCAGAACTTTTTTATTTTCAATTTCAAACGGATAGGTTGTCGGTTTTATTCGTTTTCTTTGTCAAGAAGTTTGCGGATTTTTTTCTTTGCGGAATAGATGGTGTTGTCCACTTTTTTGCGTTCCAAACCCAACTCTTTTGCTATGTCGGCATAGCTCATACATTCAAGATGCAATTTCAGCACATCCAGTTCGGTGGGGGTGAGCAGAGAGGATATTGCCTCGAAAAGCAATGACGATGTTTCGTTTTCTATAAAAATGCTTTCGGGGTTTGTCTGTTGCATTTCGCCTTGAATCTCGTCGTCCACGCTGTCGAGTTTTATTTCCACCGCACCCGATTCCGACTTTCGCACAGCGTCCACGATTGCGTTTTTGATGCACCGAGAAGCGTAGGTTTTGAAGTTTGCCTTGCCGTTTTCGTCATAGGTGTGTATGGCGCGGATAAGTCCGAGCATGCCGTATCCGGCGAGGTCGTCCACGTCGTACGCGCCCGCGATTCCGAAAGAGCGCGCAATGGATTTTGCAAGATTCATATACGCCAAAGCGACGGAGTTTTCCGCCTCGATGTCGCCTTGTTGCGCGAGCTTAATAAGTTGTTTTTCTTGCTCTTTATCCATATATGTGACGTTTTGTTTATTGTTGCTATAGAGTTTTTCGGCGTGTACTCTAAATGTACTTTCCCCTTTCCTCACGTGTTTTCCCTATCACCGTTCCCCCTCTGCGTGCCTTGAGGGAACCCACGGTGACCGCGTAGCGGGGGACAACGCGAACGCGATTGACTTCGTAACAATCGCTAGCTCGTTGTGTGCAACGAGCAGCACTCGCATAGATAAGTATCGCCCTCTTGTTATATCACTGCGCTTTGTGCGCCAGCTACGCAACAACACGGCGCAGTCGCTTGTACTTTTTCGTCAAGCTCGGCGCTCATATTCTCGCCGCCGTTGCGGCTCGTGTTCCGTCTTCGAAGTTGCACATCCCGTTTATAAGAACGCCATAAATAAGTGTCCGTTCGGGTGTGGGTGTCCCGTCCACAACTGCAACGAAGTTGCAATAACTATTGCTTTCTTTGTCTTACAGCTTCGTACAGCACGATTCCTGCCGCCACCGATGCATTGAGCGAGTTGACGTTGCCGTATTGCGGGATTGTGAGAGTGTCGTCGCAAAGGTCTTTGGTGAGGCGGTGAATACCTTCGCCCTCGCTGCCTATTACGATTGCGAGATTTCCGTTGAGATTTGCATCTTTCGGGGCTTTACCGTCAAAATCCGTCGCATAAACCCATACATTCTGCTCTTTGAGCCATCTTATCGTGTCGTTTATATTGGTAACTTTTGCGATGAGCATATGCTCTGTTGCGCCGCATGCAACCTTGACTACGGTGTCGTTTACGGTTACGCTTCTGTGTTTTGGAATGACGATGCCGTGCGCGCCGAAGCACTCCGCGCTTCTGATGATTGCGCCGAGGTTGTGCGGATCGGTGATGCCGTCGAGTATCACGATCAAAAGCGGTTCGCCTTTTTCGTTCGCAAGATTGATTATATCCTCTATGTCGCAGTATGAAAAGTCCGTCACCGCCGCAACGATGCCTTGGTGGTTGCCGCCGTTCGCAAGTTTGTCGAGCATGTTTTTGTCAACGTAACTTACAACGGTGCGTGCCTCTTTTGCAAGTTTCAGAACGCGCGAAAGCATAGGGTCGAATTCGCCCTTCTGCACGAAAATTTTGTCAACGGTTTTGCCTGCGATATACGCTTCTTTGACGGGATTGCGTCCGTAAATATACATAGCGACCTTCCTAGTTGTTGATATTGTCCTCGAAGCACACGCTCAAAAATTGTTCCAACCTTTGAGTGTTGCCCACGAGATAGAGATAACCGAGCACTGCTTCGAATCCGCTTGCTCGTCTGTATTCGCTCATTTCGGCGTGTTTTGCGCTCGTTTGCACTTTGCAGTTTCTTGCACGTCTGAAAATATCCTGCTCGTCCTCGTCGAATAGGGGGAGCAATTTTTCCGCCTCGGCGGCTTGCGACACCGCTTTTACTACCTTTATCACCTCGTGGTGAAGCGCGCCGGTTTTTTGATTGGAGCCGACCGTGACTCTCGTGCGTGTGTAAAGGGATTGCACTGCGTCGCCCACAAATGCGAGTGCCATGGGATGAAGCGCAAGAGCTTCCTGTTTTGATATCGGCGTGTTGAGCGCAAAAATCGAATTGTTTGTCATAAGACGAATTGTAGCACAATTCTTTTCAAATCGCAACGGCAAAGGCGTCTATATTGACAATATTGAATATAAAGAATAAAATATAAACGAAAATAAAACGATTTTTGCGCAAGTACTTGCGTGAATATACCGAGGACTTTATGAAAAAAAGCCTACTTAAATCCGCACTGCTCGTCGTCATGATTGCCTTGCTTACGGCAAGTCTTGCCGCATGCGGATTGTTCAATTCTCAAAAGACGATTTCGAAAGTCGATATCGACGTCATAAGCGGACTTGAAAACCAAGGCGGCGTTTACGTCGCGCATATCGGCGAAGAGTTCGTGCTGAGTGCAAACTGGTACAACGCACGCGTAACGAAAGCCGACGTCGAATGGCACGAGATTTCAAACGGAGAGGACAATGCGCTGGACGAAAAGTCAAAGACGTTTTCGCGCGCGTATTCACGAGAGGATTTGAACAAAACCTTTCAGTATTACGTCGTTGTAAACGGCAACGTGAAGTCGGACAAAATATCCGTGCGAGTCGAGGTCGCGCCTTTGTCCGCTCCGGTGTTGAGCGCAAATCTCGAAATCACCGGCAACGTTATTCAACAGAATCTTATCGACGGAGCAACCGACGTCGAGTTGAGCGCAAGCTGGAACGAAAACGCCCTTGAAGACGGAACGGAAGTTGCGATTGCATGGTACGTCGACGGCAAAAAGCAGGACGATACGAGCAAAAATTTCGTGTATTCCGTGTCGGAAATAAGCGACGAGTGCATGGTTAAAATAAAAGTCGAGTTGACGGACGGCACGCAAACCACGCATGCGGAAATATCCCTCGTTTTCGTCAAACGATACGCTCTTGCGGACAGTCTTTCCGTTGTTCCGACAAGCGAAATGGTTGAAGTTTGCAAAGACACATACTTTTTCAAAGCGACTCCGCAAGGCGACAAAACAAAGACCTTTTCCACGACGCTTTTGCCGCTTGGAGCAAATCAAAGTGCCTCTTGCGAGTGGACTTTGACGGATTCGACGGGCAAGACGAGCGTTGTCGAAAAGTCGGCAAGGGTTGCAAACGTTGCGCTTTCATACGGCAAAAACACGCTCAAAGCAACAGTGCAAAACGTTGAGAGCAGACAAATCATCGTCTATGCGCTCGAATACGATTTCGAAAATATTCCGACGGGCGTAAAAGACGCAATGCAAAACAAGTTTTTGTGGCTCGGCAACTATTACGATTCGTATATATTGTCGCAAACCGACCTCAACGCATACGTCGGCTATGCGATTTCCAAGCATGTAAAGGGCGAAAAATTCGAGATGTACGTTGCAAACGCGAACTGGCAAAACATCGACAAATTCAGTGAGCGAGTGTCGCAAGCCGTAGACGAAGGCGGTGACGAATCGGGCAGTTTTTCCTATTCGGTGGCGTTGAGCGGCACGTCGGGTTCCATTTCTTTCACGGACAAAACGGTGTTCGGAATCCCCAAGGGCGCATACGCTCCGAAGACGGACAGCGAACAAATCAAAGGTTATTTGCGGTATTCCGCACAAAGCGAAAAGCGCACCTCGCTTCCGATAGACAATGCGCAAGACAGTGTAAAAGTGAGCAATTCCAACGAACATTACCGTGCGGTATCTTTCGGATATAAGCCGATTTTCGCAACCGATACGGATGGCAAAGCACTTGAAAAATTGTACGCCGAGGCGCGCAACGTGCTAGAAACGTATTTGTCCGACGATATGAGCGATTATCAAAAAGTCGCCGCGATTTACGACTGGATCGTCAACGTTGTGGACTACGATTACGCCGTCGCAGAGCTGGGCGGTACTGACACGTCCAAGTACAACGCGTTTTATCTCGAAGGCGTTTTCAACGATCACAGAGCGGTTTGCGACGGAAAGTCCAAAGCCTTTGCGCTGTTGTGCGGCATGGAAGGCATAAGAGCGGTGCGCGTGATCGGCTATGCAAACAAAGATTTGAAAAATATGAGCGAGGCGCAACAAAAAGCCTGTGGACACGCTTGGAACAAAGTCCTCGTCGACGCAAACGGCGACGGTGAAAGAGAGTGGTATGTCGTGGATACCACGTGGGGCGACTTGGCTGTGGGCAAGGACGGAACGGACACCGTGTACGAGTATCTCAACTATGCGTATTTTCTCAAAACCGACGCCGATATAGCCGATACGCATATGGTAAAAACCGCCTCTCCGACTGCCGATACGACTTTCGACGTTTACAAAAACACTTATATAACCGTCGGCATCGTCAAAATCGATTTGTATATCGAAACCAGAGCGGAGCTTGACGCCGTGCTCGAATACAGCCGCGACAACGGTTATATGGCAATTTGCGTATATATCGCGCCGTCGGTGCAAGGCACAAGCTACAATCGTATTCCTCTTGGCGACAACCAGTTCGTTATATACGCCGCCAAAGGATTGATATTATAAATCCGCGATTTTGCACGAAAAACCGCCTTGTTCGAGGCGGTTTTATGTTGAGAGAGTACAATGCGTTGCGGAAGTTTGCGGCGTTTTACTATGCGGCAAACTTTGCATGCAAGTGCGGAATGTCACAAGTACGCACGCAACGCCTTGATGTTTTTGTCGTAGACTTTCATAAGGTCTTTTGCAAGGTCGGGAACGTCGACGCCGTCGCGATTCAGCTCGTTTATGCATTTTTGCACGCTTTCTATGCCCATGTTGTAGCCGTCGATGAGCATGCTCGCAAGGTGTGAACACGAGTTGTTTAAGCCTGCGTTCATCTTTACACCTGCTTTCAACATAATGCGTTGCACGGGATTCGTTTGAGCGTCTTCGAGCTCTTTTTCGCTGAGTTCGGACTTTGCTTTTTGATAAAACTCTTCCATGGTCTCTTTTTGCGAAAGAGCGAGATTTTTCATTTTTTCGCAGTCGATATAGCAAAGAATATTGTCTATGGACTGCGCGCCCATAGCGGTGTTTCTGACGATTTCTCTATATATTTTCATATCTTCTCCTTTTGGGTTTTGATTAGTATTTTTCAATCGAGGGCAAATATACCTCATTTTGAAAACAGCTTGTCAAGCCACTCTTTCACCCACGATTTGTACACGATTTTTTCTCCGCCGGTGCTTTCGGGCAGGAAGCACAAAGGGGGAAACGCAACGCACCACCAGTTGTCCCCGACGCCTTCGCCCAGATAAATTATAAGTGCGTCATAGTTGCCTTCGGGGAAGTCGTATCCGTCGTATTTTCTGTCGGGAAAATACTCGTTTTTCAACGCAATCGAGGCTTTATATTCAAAGTTGTTTGCATAAAGTGTGTTATTTGCGATTTTCACGAGATTTGCCGTTTCATTTTCAAGGATGGTTTTCGCCTCTTGTTTGCTCTTGCATCCGTCAAGTTCGGACGTGAGATAGGCGGTGATTGCGTCGCGCACTTTGAGCTTGACGGCTTGGTCGCAGTCGCTGTTGGAATTGGCTCTGATATGTATTCTGATACACTCGTTTGCAAGCTCTCGTTGAGAGGGGGCGTCGTCGCACGCGCACAACAAAAGTGCGGACAAAATCAAAATCGAAATTATTGCTATCGCAAAAACGCAAGTCTTTTTCATGACGAAATTATTGACGAACTTCGAGCGTGTTATACGTGCATAAAAATCGAGTGCGGAGAAAAACTAGCAAAAAAGAGGTGAAACATGAATTGTAAATCCGCTGCAAAAAAGAGCGTGATTTTGATTTTTGCCCTTGCGCTTGCCTTGGCGACGATTTTGAGTTTGCTGTTTATCGAAACTCCCGACGTTGCACAAGCCGCCGTGCTCAAACAAGGCTCGCGAGGGGATAGCGTCAAAACCGTTCAGCAAAAATTGATAAGATGGGGCTATCTCAAAGGGAGCGCGGACGGCATTTTCGGCGCAAAGACCAAAGCTGCGGTTGTTGCCTTTCAAAAGAAAAACGGGCTTACCGCCGACGGTATCATAGGCACGCGCACGGCGCAAGCGTTGGGTATAAGCCTTTCGGGTACAACGAGTTCGTCCTCGTCATCGTCCGCAAGTTCGACGGATCTCAATTTGCTTGCAAGAGTCGTCTACGGCGAGGCGAGGGGAGAGCCGTACACGGGACAGGTTGCGGTTGCCGCCGTCGTGCTGAATCGTGTGCGCTCGTCTTCGTTCCCCAACAGCGTGGCGGGGGTGGTGTATCAATCGGGCGCGTTCGATTGCGTGAGCGACGGACAAATCAATTTGACGCCCAATCAATCCGCATACAACGCCGCAAAAGACGCGCTCAACGGCTGGGATCCGACGTACGGCTGCTTGTTCTATTACAATCCGCGCACGGCAACGAGCAAATGGATGCTTTCGCGCACGGTCAAACTTTCGATAGGCAATCACGCCTTTTGTTAAAAGGAGAAAAGATATGAAAAACAACGATAACAAAAAGAAAAATACCGCTCAAAATCAAGCGGACAAAAAGGAAAAGCCGACTTCCAAGGTTGTTAAAACCGCCGTGTTGGGCACGGTTTTGGGCTTGTTTTCCTGTGCGATAGTGGGGCTTTCGGTTGCGCTGTATTATGCGCAAACAAGCGTAAACACGCACGAGGCGTATCAGCGTCAAATGGACGCAATCTATCAAAGGGCATACTACGATTTGCTTGACGGCGCAAGCGATTTGGGCATAAATCTGCGCAAAATCGGCGTTTCCAATTCAAAGAGTATGCAACAATCCTTGCTCTACGAGGTGTGGAGCGCGTCCGAGCTTGCAAGCAGCAATTTGGCGACGTTCAAGTCCAACGACGACGGCGTGCTCAAAGCGCAAAAGTTTGTCAATCAGCTTGGCGATTATTCCCATTCGCTTGCAATGCGTATAGCAAAGGGCGGCGAGCTGTCGCAAAAGGACAGAGAGTTGCTTTTCAAAATGGGAGATATTGCCGACGTTTTTCAAAAGTCACTTGAAAGCGTAAGACAAAATCTTGACGACGCAAATTTAAATCTCGCCGACGAAGGTGCGCTCGACGTGTTCGTAAGTTCGTTTTCGTCCTTTTCCGAGCCGAGTTTCGAGTATCCCGAAATGATTTACGACGGGCCGTTTTCTTCAGCTTTGGAGAACAGACAAACCAAAGGCTTGACGGGCGATGAGATATCCGTCGAACAAGGCGCAGAGCTTGTCAAAGAAAAGTTGAAAAACGTAAATCCCGTTGACGTCGAGTTTGTGAGCGAGGCGAGCGGCGATATAAAAACACTCGATTATATCGTTTCCTCAAACGGACAAAGGGGATACGTTCAAATCGCAAAGCAGGGCGGCATGCTCGTGTCTTTCAACTCTCGTCCGAACGGGGCGCAAAGCGTAGTGCGGACGGACGCAAGCAAAGCGTGCACGGAAGCGGCAATAGATTTTTGCAATGCGGCGGGCTTTGAAAATATGAGCGTGGTGTGGTCGTCCTCTTCTAGCGGCGAAAGTGTTGTCAACCTTGCGCCCGTGCAGGACGGCGTGATTCTCTATCCCGATCTTGTCAAAGTCAAAGTTGACGAAACCGACAACTCCATCGTAGGCTTCGATGCGTCTCATTATGCGTACAATCATCATCAAAGAATAATTCAATCTCCGCAAATTTCGCTCCAAACGGCAACCGCAAGCGTATCAATCCCACCCGTCGGCGAGGGCAGACTGACGCTCATACCTCTTCGCGAAACGCAAGAGGTGCTTGCCTACGAGTTCGAGTGCCACCAAAACGGAACGTATTATATTTATATTGACGCGCGCACGGGCGAGGAGTGCAATATTCTCTACGTTATTGACGACGACATGGGGCAACGCACCGCCTAAAATGCGCTATTTGGCGTGATACTTCGTCAGCCTACCTCGCCCATCAACTCAATTGCTCAAACGTCGCCTAGGTTATGGCAACCGCCCCCGAATGTCATTCAGAGGAGCAAAGCGACGTGGGAATCCCCTAAATAGAAACGAAAACACAGTGGCGATTGCCATTGACCTCGCTTGTTCTCGCAATTTCTACCGCGCAAGCACTCTTCACTCTCAAAATGAGAGGGACAAAAACTCAAACCACAACTCCATGCGAGTGCTTGCTTGGTGTTTAGCGTGCTTTGCACGCAAGCGGATGAACGAACACTCATTCAAGGCGTACTTATACACGGTATGTGCCTATTCGAAGTGCGAGCCGCAACGGCGGCGAGAAAGCGAACGCCGAGCTTGACGTATAGTACAAGTGAGCGGACGAGTTTGGATTCTTTTCGTCCGCGAACGAGTGACATAAAAAGAGAACGATAGCAATCTATGCGAGTGCTGCTCGTTGCACACAACGAGCTAGCGATTGTTACGAAGTCAATCGCGTTCGCGTTGTCCCCACGCGGAGCGGACGCCGTGGGTTCCCTTTTAAGGGGGAACGGCGGTATGGGCGCGACGCGTTAAGCAACACATCCTGTGAATGTGTTGTAGCCAAAGCGAACGAGGCGGATTGCTCTGCAAACGCCGAAGTCCAAACACGTGAGGAAAGGGGAAGTTGTATTTAGAGTTCACACCACTCACCTCTTGTAAAGGAAGAACAAAAGCCCGAAAGGGAAAGAGGGGGTTCATCTAATTTAGAGTACACGACGTTCACCCCTTGTAGAGAAAGAACAAAAGCCCGAAAGGGCGTAAAAAAATCCATCGACTGTTGCCGATGGATTTTGCGTTTGTGTTAATCTCGATTATCTGACTTTCTTTTCCTTTCTCTTCAAGGACTTGCAGAAGCAAAGACCGAAGATGAGTTGCAACACGCCGAGTGCCGCGGATGCGATAAGCATATAGTATCCGCTGTCGACTAAGTCTTTGAAGTAAGCGAGAATACTGCCTTCCCATGCGTCCTTCACCGCAATGAACGGACGGAAGAGAATAACCACCGCGCCATGCCGCCAAGACGATGCTCATGATGAGGTTGTAAGCTCTGCCGTACTTCTTTCCGCATGCGGACACGAGTGCGACGATGAAGTTGATGCCTGCAAGCGTGAACACAATCATCGGCAAGATTGTCAAAATGCCGGTGACGGGATCGTCAAAGTATGCTTTGAACACAGCGAAATCTTGAATGAGGGTGTTCCAGCAAGTGATGCCGTCCAAATTTCCGATTCCGTACAAACCGCCTTCGATCTTGATTGCGTTTGTGTTGACGAGGTAGCCGACAACGCTCAATGCAATAAAGAGCAAGGACATAATCATCATGGTGACGTTTCTGCCTACGCCGCTGTGTTTTGCTTTGACTTTCTTTTGCGGAACGGCTTCTTCGTTTGCGTTGGTATAGACCGGCTCGAAGTTGGTCTGAGGTTGAGTATATGCCGGTGCTTGTTGTACTAAAGTTGCGGGAGCTGTGTCGATTTTGTTGATTTTAACGCCGATGGTCACTCCGCAGCTGGGGCATTTGATACGATGCTTGTAGCCGTCGGGAAGCGATTCCATATTCGCAGGGGGCTCGAAACTGATTTCGGCTCTGCAGCTGGGACATCTTGTATACATAGTTCATCTCCTTAAAAACTATTCTTTTGATATTATATTATTATCGTGCGTTAAAGTCAATGATAGAAACGGAAAATTTTGTACAATTTTCACGCAACAATTTGCCTCTTGCCACCGACAATCAAAGATTTTTTATCAAAAGCAGTGTTTATATTGTCAAAACGAACGCATAAAAGCCGTATTTTGTCAAAATCACATTTTCAAACAATTGCAAAAACATATGGTTTTTGCGTCAGCCGATTTTTCTTGCTTTTTCGTCCAAATATTTTTTTACGCTCACGTAATCGGCGCAAAGAGAGAGTATGTAGCGTTGTTTTTCTTCGTGGGACAGTGTTTTCAGCTTTTCGGGATCGGCAAAACTCGCAACGGGATTGGTCACCGTTTCGCCGTCTTTTTGCAGTTTGCAAAGTTTGAGATATATTTCTTTTTGTTCGGGCGTTGCTCCCGTGGGCGCAACTTCTTGCTCGTAGTCGTTTTTGCAAAGTCTGGATTTCGCACTTTTGGCAAGCTGTCTGACGATGCAGTTTTTGTGTTTTACGTTGCTCATTTTTTGCCTCCTGTGCCTATATTAGCACACTTCGCCCCAAAGGAAAGACAAGAGGCAAAACAAGACAAAATGCGGTGTTATTCGTCCTTTTTTTCGCTACTTTGTCGAGAACTTTTCCGCACCTTCATTAAGGTTTTATATGCTTTTTCACGCTTGATTTTTCCGATTTTTTTGACGATAAGCGGCAGTGTTGCCGTGCCGGAAACGTACGCCAAAACGCCGTAAAAAGAGGGTAGTCCCTGCATAAAAAACTCAATGCAGCATATAAAAATCGCACCAATGACGCCCGTAGCGAAAAGGTCGAGAAGGGCGCGCTCGAAAAAGCCCGCTTTTTTTGTGTACAACAATGCGAAAACGCCTGCGACAAGCCCTGCCGCAAAGCAAAGCGCAAAGCAAATTGCCTGCGCTTTTGCGTTTGCCCCGAGATACAATTGAGTCATTTGAAAATGCGTTTTGCAAACGAAGTAGGGGAGGTCTGCGCCGAGTATTTGAGAGCGTTGACTTGCCCTTCGATTTGCAGTTTTCCCTCGGTGACGTCAAGATTTTTTACGGCAAGATTCTGCCCCGAAACCGTCAACGTTTCGCTTTTTAGGCGAATTACGACGGTTTTGTCTGTGAAAGTCGGCACGTCCTCCACTCCCGTTACGCTCATTGCGTGCAGGTGGTCGAGCTCCACTTTATGAGAGGATTTTTGCGCGGTTTTGGCGGCTTGCTCGATGGCTTTTTGAGATTGTGTTTGAGTTTTTGAAGATTGATTTTTTGAAAAATCCATATCGCTCCTTTTGCGCCGAACACAAGCATGGCACAATTCATTGACAATAATATTAAAAAAGAATAAAATATATGCAATATATCGAGAAATATCGAAAAGGAAGTGGCAAAAATTGTCGCAAGAGAGCAAAAACACCGCCGAAAATTGCAGCGAAACTAGCGAAAAAACCGCAAAAAACCGTGATAAAACGTCGAAAAAATCGCAAAAAAAATTGCGTTTCGAGCTTGACCATTCGGCAAAATTCTATCCCATAATGTCCACGAAAAAAGCGCAAAGCCTTTTCAGAATTTCCGCAATCATGACGGAAGAGGTGGACAAGGACAAATTGCAAATTGCGCTCAACGACGTTTTGCCCAGATTCGAAGCGTACAAAGTCAGACTTAAAAAAGGTTATGCGTGGCACTTTTTCGAATACAACGACGCTCCGTGCAAGGTTTTTGCCGAAGAAACGCTTTTGAAGCCTATAAATCCCGACGATACAAACGGATATTGGTTCAGAGTGTCCGCACTCGGCAACAAAATCGTGCTTGAAATGTTCCACGCGCTTGCCGACGGCAACGGCGCGCTCGCTTTTTTGAAAAGCATCGTCAAAAGATACAGAGAGTTGCTCGGCATAGAAGTCGATGACGAGGGGACGATAGACTGGCAAAGTCAACCCCGTCAAGAAGAAACAGAGGATAGTTTCGAGAAAAACTACAAACCTATTTCGCTCGGGCAAATGAATCTCAAAGCGCTTGCGGGCAAAGTGCCTCACCGCATAAAAGGCACGCTGTCAAAGGACGGCTATGAGGTGAGTGAGGGAGTTGCCGACTCAGCCGACATCCTCAAAAAAGCAAAAGAGATCGGAGTTTCTTTTACGGCATACATTGCCGGCGTGCTTGCTTTTTCGATTGAGAAAACCTGCAAAAACAAAGTTCCGATTGCAGTGATGATTCCCGTCAACCTCCGCGCGCTTTATCCCTCAAAAACGATGCGCAATTTTGTAACGTTTGTGAGGGTTATATTGGCGCCGTCTTCCTTTGAAAGCGTTGAGGCATGTGCAATCGAGGCGCAACGCCAAATCAAAGTTCTGACCGCAAAGGACAAACTCGACGCATTTATTTCGACAACCGTCAAAGCCCAAAGAAACTGGATTTTGAAGGTTGTTCCGCTGTTTTTGAAAACGGCAATATTGCGACTGGGAAGATTGTTTATGCGCTCTCGTCAAACCATCATTTTCAGCAATCTCGGCAATGTGGTTTCGCCACAAAGCATGGGAGTTGAAAGATATGTGCTGAATATGAACGTGTCGAAAAACAACACTCAAAATCTCGGCGCAATCACCACAAACGGTAAGACGACCCTCGCCTTTACGAGAGCGATAAAGGAAACGCTGCTTCCCGAAACCTTTTTTGCAGAACTGCAAAAGCAAAATATCGCCGTAAAAACAAACGGCTGAAAAATAGAAATATTCACCATAGAGGTATATATGAAACAACTAAATTCAAGCGAACTTCGCAAACTGTATCTCGACTATTACAAGTCCAAGGGACACGCCGTCATCGGCTCGGCATCCCTCATCCCCGAAAACGATCCCACCGTGCTTTTCACGACGGCGGGTATGCATCCGCTCGTGCCTTATCTTTTGGGCGAAAAACACCCCGCAGGCAACCGTCTTACCGACGTTCAAGTGTGCGTGCGTACAGGCGATATAGACGAGGTTGGCGACGCAACTCACTGCACGTTCTTCGAAATGTTGGGCAGATGGTCGCTGGGCGACTACTTCAAAGAGTATGCAATCGCTTGCTCGTACGACTTTTTGCTCAATCAATTGGAATTTGACAAAGACAAATTTGCCGTAACGGTGTTTGCAGGCGACGAAGATTGTCCGCGTGACGAGGAAAGCGCGTCCTACTGGAAAGCACAAGGCATCCCCGAAGACCACATCTTCTACTGCAACAAAAAGCACAACTGGTGGGGACCTGCCGGCATAACCGGTCCTTGCGGCCCCGACACCGAAATGTTTATCGATACGGGCAAACCCAAATGCTCGCCCGACTGTTCGCCAGCTTGCGATTGCGGAAAGTACGTGGAAATCGGCAACGACGTGTTTATGCAATACTTCAAGAACGCCGACGGCACGTTCTCACCCCTCAAACAAAAGAACGTTGACGAGGGTATGGGACTTGAAAGAATGCTTTGCATCCTCAACGGATACAAATCCGTTTACGAAACCGACCTCTTTGCGTTTGCGATAAAGAAGCTCGAAGAGCTTTCGGGCAAGAAGTACGGCGAGGACGAAACCATGACGGTTGCAATGCGCATAATCGCAGACCACACCCGTACCGCAACCTTCCTCCTCGGCGATCCCAAGGGCATATCTCCTTCAAACGTCGATCAAGGTTACGTTTTGCGCCGCCTTATCCGCAGAGCTATGAGATATTGCAGAACTCTCGACATCGACGACAGCGCACTCGTAACGCTTGCAAAACTCTATGTTGCAAAGTATGAAGAGGCATATCCCTATATCAAAGAGAACGAGGGCAGAATCGTAAGCGAACTCGAAGCGGAAAAAGACAAGTTTGCAAAGACCATCGAACAAGGCTTGAAAGAATTTGACAAAATCGTGGCGCACCTTCCTCAAAATATGACGGTGTTCCCCGGAAAGACCGCGTTCAGACTTTACGACACCTACGGTTTCCCCATCGAGATGACGCAAGAGCTTGCAAAAGAAAAGGGCTACACCCTCGACAAAGACGGCTACGACAAGGCGTTTGCGGACCACCAAGCACTCTCCAAAGCGGGTGCGGAACAAAAGTTTAAGGGCGGACTTGCGGACGGCGGCGAGCTTACGACAAGACTTCACAGCGCAACGCACCTTCTCAACGCCGCACTCAAACTGGTGCTTCACGACGATTCCATTCAACAAAAGGGCAGCAACATCACGTCCGAAAGATTGCGTTTCGACTTCAACTTCCCCCGTCCACTGACGCAGGAAGAAATTGCAGAGGTCGAAAAGGTTGTCAACGACGAAATCGCAAAAGACAGCGAAATCAAACTCGAAGAGATGTCCGTGGAAGAGGCGAAAAACGCAGGCGCAATCGGTGTGTTCGACAACCGCTACGGCGACGTCGTAAAAGTGTACACAATCGGCATTTCAAAAGAAATTTGCGGCGGCCCTCATGCAAAACGTACGGGCGAACTGGGCAAATTCCGTATCGTCAAAGAGCAATCTTCTTCCGCAGGCGTAAGACGTATCAAAGCGGTTTTGGAGTGATAAAAAATGAAGTGCGACACCCACGTCCATAGCAACAATTCACACGACGGCAAAGTGCCGATTTCGCAAATCGTGCAAGAAGCAAAGGCGCAAGGTCTTTGCTATCTTGCAACCACCGAGCATCTCGATTATGATTTCGAATACGGCAAAAATCGCGCGCCGGTGAGTTGGCCCAATCTCGATTTGGAAAAATACTACAAGACGTGGTTGGAAGCAAAAAAAGTACTTGACGATGACAAAAACAACACTTTAAACCTCTGTTTCGGCATTGAGGCAAGTTATGATTCAAGTCAAGCGGCAAAAGAAGCGTATCAAAGAGCCATTGCAAAATATCCTTTCGACGTGGTTATAAATTCGGTGCATTGCGTTGACGGTTACGACGTGTATTTCAAAATGGCGTTTTTGTTCAAGACGAAAAAGAGGGTGTATCGTAGATACCTCGAAACCATCTTGGAAAGCCTCGACGCACCCTATCAATACGACATCGTGGCGCACATCGGCTACATCGCACACGGCGCGCCGTATCGCGATAAGTTGCTTCGCTACAAGGACTTTCCAAACGAGATTGACGCGATTTTGAAAGGCATAGTATCAAGAGACAAAGCACTCGAAATCAACTTCCATCACGAGATGGCTCCGCAAAGAGATATCATCGAAAGATATTACGAGCTGGGCGGCCGCAAGATAAGTTACGGCTCGGACGCACACAGGGGTGATATTTGCAAAAACTTCGACGAGGCGTGCAAAATGCTCAAAGAAATCGGCTTTACGCATCTGAGCACTTTTGTAAAGCACAGGGAAGTCCTTGTGCCTATCGAGTGAGGGAAGATGTATGAAAATCTTTGAAACAGAACACTATATTTTCAATTACGGCGAAAATTCTTGTGCCGAAAAAGATATTGAAAAAATAGCCGATATGCAGGAAAAGTGTTTAGAGTGTATTTGCAACACTCTCAAAACGACGCCGTCTTTTAAAATCCGCTATTATCTTTGCGATTCTCCCGAAGAAGTCGGAAGAGCGTACGGCGACAACGAACCGTGCAACGGGTTTGCCGATATTCCCGACAAGATTTATGCCGTGTACAACGACAACGTAAAATGTATAGGCTTCCACGAGGACGCTCACGTCGTGAGTTACACGATAAACCGTCCGAACAGCGCTGCGATTCGAGAAGGTCTTGCCATGTATTTCGACCGCATCTGGTGGGGGATTCCGAATATCGTATGGACAAAAAGTTATATCGATAACGGATTGTATCTGCCTTTCGACAAGTTGTTGGATGAAGATTGTTTCTTTGAAAACGACTGCGCTTTGACATATCCCGTCGCAGGTGCGTTTACGGAGTGGTTGATTTTTGCTTACGGCATTGAAAAATATTTGTCGCTTTACAAGCAAAACGATATGCCGAAGGCGTTTGAAAACATATACGGGAAAAGCGCGCAAGAGCTGACTCGTGCATTTGAAAAATACGTGCAACTGTTCGCTTTCGACGACGTTTTGACAAAACGTACGATGGATTTGCTCAAAGAATACGGCATACGAAGCAAAGTATCCGACAATGCGGACTAAAACGCACGCTATATCAAACAATATAAACGATAAAAATTTTTGTGCACGATTGACTAATTATCAATCTTAGTTTATATTATATAAACAGCAAAGCGAAAAGACTTTGCAATGAGGTGAATGTATGAAAAAGAATCTCGAAAAAATATTTGCGTCTTGCTCCATCGTTGTGGCAATCATCCTTATCATGGTGCTTGTCGTCACGGCATTCGGCGGAATCGAAGCAACCGAATTCGAAAGTAAACTCGTGCAAGGTCTTATCGTCACGCTCGCAATACTCTATCTCGTGCTTGCGGTGGTATCGCTGGTGCTTATATTCGTCAACAGCGACGTGGTGAAAGAAATCACGCTTCGTCAGGAAAAGGGCGGCAGCGTAAGAGTGTCTGCAAACGTCGTGACGAAACTCGTCAAACAAACCTGTAAGCAAGTCGAGGGCGTGAAGTGCAAAAAAGTCGCGCTTGTGAGCGACGAATACGGCGTTCGCCTCAAAGTCAACGTCAAAGTCGTGGATAAGGACGTCATAGAGGCGGAAACATATTTGCGTACTTTGCTCGAAGACGTGTTCCTCGGCGAGTTCGGATTTAAGTTCAGCTCCATCGAAATCAAGGTTATGGCTCTCACGCCCAAGTACAAAGCAGACCAAGCCGCAGTACAGGCGAAAGTGGAAAAGAAGCTCGAAGAAATGAACGCGCAAGAGGCAAAATCGGGATCGGCAAACGAAACCGAAAACGTCGAAGAAATCGTAACCGAGGAAACGTCTGCCGAAACCGAAGAAGCGCAGGAAGAGGCGCAGGATTGCGCCGATGCTCAATGCGATGAAGCGCAGGACGAATCGGCAGAGGAAGTCGCGGACGACGCAAACGAGGACGTTGAAAGCGAAAGCGCGGAAGAAAATCAAAGCGAAGAAGAAACCGCAACCGAAAACGAAGCGGAATAATCTATAAAGAATAAGTTGGCGCACGTGCGCCAGGAGGAAATAATGAAAGAAGTTTATCTTACCCAGGAAGGTCTTGAAGAGCTTAAACAAAGACTTGACTATCTCATCGTCTATTTGCGCGAGGACGTTGCAAAGAAATTGCAACACGCAAGAGAGCTCGGCGACTTGTCCGAAAACGCCGAATACGATGCGGCAAAACAAGAAGAGAGCCAAGTTGCTTCCGAAATCAAAGAACTCGAAGAACGTATCAAAAACGCCGTCATCATTGAGAAGAGCGGCAACCACAAGGTGTCTATCGGCAACGTCATCACCGTCGAATATCTCGGCGAACTCGACGACGAGGACGACAGAGTTATGACCGTTCAACTCGTGGGCGAAACGGAAGCGGACTTTGCAAAAGGCAAAATCAGCAACGAATCTCTTCTGGGCAAAGCTCTTTTGGGCAAAAAGTCCGGCGAAATCGTGAGATTTTCCACAGCGCACGGCGACGAGGAATACAAAGTCGTCAACATCAAGTAATATACTTTCAGACAACACACTTGCGCCTGCTCTTTTGAGCAAGCGTATTGCTTTTTTATAGAGAGAAACAAAAATGAGTGAAGAAATCCGCAACGACGCACCCGTTCAAGAGAAAGAAGTCGACGTAAACGAGGTGCGCAAGGTCAGAATCGCAAAACTCGACGAGCTTGTCCAAAAGGGCGAAAATCCTTTTGAAATCACTTCATACGAGCGCACTGCAACCGCAGGACAAATCCTTGCAAACTACGACGAGTTCGAGGGCAAGGAAGTCAGCATCGCGGGCAGACTTATGTCCAAACGCATTATGGGCAAGGCAAGCTTCGGTCATATCATGGACAGCGACGGCAGAATGCAAGGTTATTTCAGTCGCGACGATATGGGCGTTGACGAGTACCAAGACTTCAAAAAGACGGACGTGGGCGACATCATCGGCATAAAGGGCTTTGTTTTTAAGACAAAAACGGGCGAGATTTCCGTGCACGTCAAGAGCGCGACTTTGCTTTCAAAATCATTGCTTCCTCTTCCCGAAAAGTTCCACGGACTTCGCGATCCCGAACTGCGTTTCCGTCAACGCTACGTCGACCTCATCGCAAATCCGGAAGTCAAGGAGGTATTTGTCAAGCGTAGTAAAATCATCTCCACAATCCGTGAAGTGCTTGACAAAAAAGGCTTTATCGAGGTTGAAACCCCCGTGCTCAACACGCTTGCAGGCGGCGCAAACGCGCGTCCGTTCATCACGCATCACAACACGCTCGACATCGATATGTACATGCGTATTGCAACCGAATTGCACTTAAAGCGCTGTATCGTCGGCGGATTCGAGAAGGTGTACGAAATCGGTCGCCAATTCCGTAACGAAGGCATGGATACGAAGCATAATCCCGAATTTACCACCATCGAACTTTATCAGGCTTACGTCGATTACAACGAGATGATGAATATCACCGAAGAGCTTTACACCACGGCGGCAGAACGTGTGTGCGGAGGGCTTGACATCGTGTATCAAGGCACGCCTCTTTCCCTCAAAACACCGTGGGAGCGTCTTACGATGGTTGAGGCGGTGAGGAAATATACGGGACTGGATTTCGACAACCAACCGCTTGAAGAACTCATCGCGGCAGGAAACAAGATGGGATTGGATATGGCAAAAGATACGTCCTGGGGACATGCGCTGTACAACATCTTCGACGCATTTGTAGAAGAAAAACTTACAGGCCCCGTGTTTATTATGGACTATCCTGTCGAGGTCAGTCCGCTTGCAAAGAAAAAACCGTCAGATCCGCGCCTTACCGAGAGATTCGAGTTCTTTATTTGCGCAAGCGAAGGCGGCAACGCTTTCAGCGAACTCAACGATCCTCTCGATCAACGCTCTCGTTTCGAGCAACAAATGCTCGCAAAAGCAAAGGGCGACGAAGAGGCGCAACCCTACGACGAGGACTTCTGCACCGCGCTCGAATACGGTATGCCTCCCACGGGCGGTTTGGGCATCGGCATCGACCGTATGGTTATGTTCCTCACAGACAGCGCATCTATTAGGGACGTGCTTTTGTTCCCCACAATGAAACCCCTCAATCGATAATTGAGCGAATAACTGCGTCAGAGCCTCACCGACAAACAGTCACGTACGACAAGTACGCTCCTGTCCGACGGATGAGGCTCTTTCTTATTCTTCATCTCAATTATCGATTGAGGCTTTTTTAAACTTTAATATAATCAAAACCAAAATTAACCGTTGAAACGGCGGATAATCGGGTATATAATAATTTCAAGGTTATATCCATCTAAAAAGGAACGGATTTTATGAGAACGACGAAGATTATCAACGACGGATGGCGTTTTTCTCTCGGCACAAGCGAAGTGCCTGCAAATTTGCCGTCGGATTGGCAAGAGTTAAATTTGCCTTACACATGGAACGGTAAAGACGGACAGGACGGCGGAAACGACTATTTCCGCGGAGCAGGTTGCTTTGTGAAAGAGCTGAAAAAGCAAGATTTTCCAAGTGGAGAAGAGGTGTATTTGCAAATCGACGGTGCAAATTCCACCGCAAAAGTGTATTTCAACGGAAAACACGTTTGCACGCACCACGGCGGTTATTCGACGTTCAGAGTCAAGCTCGACGACGTTAAAGAGAACAATTTGCTTGTCATAGTGGTTGACAATTCGCCAAACGATTTCGTGTATCCGCAGGTTGCGGACTTCACGTTTTACGGCGGAATTTATCGCGACGTGAGCCTTATAGGCGTCAATCGCAAACATTTCGATTTAGACTATTTCGGCGCGCCGGGTATCAAAATTACGCCGACCGTATGCGGAAAGGACGCAAAAGTCGAGGCGCAAGCGTTTTGCGAGGGGGAAGTCGAGTTTTCTATTCTGGCGGACGGAAAAGAGATTGCAACAAAAAGCGTGTCGGGGCACAATCCCACTGCCGTTCTCGATATTCAAGACGTGCGTCTTTGGAACGGAAGAAAAGATCCGTATTTGTATACTATGGTTGCAAAACTCGTTTGCGACGGTGAGGTCGCGGACGAGGTAAGCGCGCGCTTCGGGTGCCGCTTTTTCGAGATAGATCCGCAAAGAGGATTTTTGCTCAACGGCAAAGAGTATAGTTTGAGGGGCGTGTCAAGGCATCAGGACAGACCGGGCATTGGCAACGCGATTTCAAAAGAGGATCACAAAGAGGACGTGGATTTGATTTGCGAAGTCGGGGCGAACACCGTGCGACTTGCGCACTATCAACACGCGCAGTATTTTTACGATTTGTGCGACGAAAGAGGTTTGATCGTGTGGGCGGAAATTCCGTATATTTCAAGGCATATGCCGCTCGGAAAAGATAACACTTTCTCGCAAATGCGCGAGCTTATCTGCCAAAACTACAACCATCCGTGCATAGTCGTGTGGGGATTGTCCAACGAAATATCCATGGGAAGCGCGGACAAGGGGCTTGTGGAAAACCATAGAGAGTTGCAAAAACTTGTGCGCTCGCTCGACAAGACAAGACCAACTACGGCGGCGGTGCTGACCGCTTGCGATACGGGCGAGGAATACGTGCACGTTTCGGACGTGGTGTCCTACAATCACTATTTCGGCTGGTACGGCGGCGACGTGCACGAATACGGCAAGTGGTTTGACGATTTCCATAAAAAGTATCCTAATAAAGCCATAGGACTCAGCGAATACGGATGCGAGGCTCTGAACTGGCATACGTCGCGTCCCGAACAGGGAGATTACACCGAAGAATATCAGGCGTATTATCACGAGGAGCTTATCAAGCAAATCGCAAAACGTCCGTATCTTTGGGCAACGCACGTGTGGAATATGTTCGACTTCGCGGCTGACGCAAGAGCGGAAGGCGGCGAAAGCGGCATGAATCACAAAGGGTTGGTGAGCTTTGACAGAAAGTACAAAAAGGACGCTTTCTACGCCTACAAGGCGTGGCTTTCGAGCGAACCTGTTTTGCATATATGCTCAAAGAGATACGTTGACCGCACGGAAGATACCACTCTCGTCAAGGTGTACTCCAATCAACCGATAGTCGAATTGTACGCAAACGGCACTCTTGTCGAGCGCAAAGAAAAGGGAGAGTTTCCTTTCTTTGAGTTTCAAGTGAAAAACGAGGGCGAAACGCTGCTCGAAGCAAGAGCGGGCGAGCTTCGCGACGAGGCGAAAATAAGGAAAGTAGACACGCCGAATATGGATTACGTGATGAAAGACGACCACTGCGTAATCAACTGGTTCGAGATAAACACGCCCGTCGGATATTTGTCGATAAACGACACGATAAGGGATATCCTCAAACCCTTCAAAGGCAAGATTTTTGCCGTTAAGACGCTGCTTTCGCTGAAAAAAGCGATGTCGAGCGGAAAAAAAGAGGGAAAATCCGACAAGAAGAAAGGAAAAGGCATAAGCGTGATTGGCGTCAATTTGCGCGACGTGAACAAATCCATGATAAACATGGCAATGGGATTTACTCTCAAACGCGCGCTTATGATGTTGGGCGGCAAATTTACGAAAGAGCAAGTGCTTAAAATCAACGACGACCTCAACAAAATCAAGAAAAAGAAGCAAAAGCGCGAAAAAGCGTAAAATCAACAAACAATTAACCGACAAAACGTAAACGTCGTCGCAAAAAGCGGCGGCGTTTTTGTGTGAGAAAGAGGAGCAAGACGAAAGTTTTACGTTTTGTTCACGTTATCCTTATTTTATTTTAAGTTGAAAATAAAAATATATATGTTATAATCTTTTTATTAAGAACAGAGGTGAACGATGAGTTTCAACATTTTGCTTGCAGAGGACGACGAGGATATCGTCAAACTGCTCAAACTATATCTTGAAAACGAAGGCTTTTCGACGTTTTGGGCAAAGGACGGCGTGGAGGCAACGGAGATTTTCGACAAACAAAAAATCGACCTTGCGCTCGTCGATATCATGATGCCCAGAATGAACGGCTACGAACTTACAAAATACATCCGTCAAAAAAGCAACGTTCCCATCATAATTTTGTCCGCCGCTCAACTTGACAGCGACAAAATTTTGGGACTTAATCTCGGCGCGGACGATTATATGGTCAAGCCTTTCAATCCGCTCGAACTTATCGCGCGTATTAACGCCAACCTTCGCAGATTCTATAAGTTGGGCAACGTGCAGGAAGAGGACGACGGCAAAATCACTATCGGCGAACTTACGCTCGACACCAACACGCTTACGCTTGAAAAAAACGGCATTCCCGTCAATCTCACGGCAACCGAATACAAAATTCTGCTTATGCTGATGAAGTCGCCCGGCAGAGTTTTCACCAAGATGCAGATATACGAAGAGGTCAACGGCGACTACTACGCAAACGACGACAACACCATGATGGTGCATATATCGAACCTCAGAGATAAAATCGAGGACGACCCGAAAAACCCGCGCTACATAAAGACGTTAAGAGGACTCGGATATAAGGTTGAAAAACAATAAATTGACAAAACGCGACGATTATCAATCCAAAACCGAGGCTTTAAACGTCGATTCGGTTGATAATCGCAAAAAAACGAGAGCGCGAGAAAAAACCAAATTACCGCCGCGCATAGACAACGCGAGTTTTCTTGCGTTGCTTATTCGTAGTTTCGTGTCCTTTTCGCTCATCATAATTTTGGGCGTTGTGGCAATCTTTGCCGTTGTCAATTGGGCGTTTTCCGAAAACGGCATAAACATAAGACAAAAGGGTATTCCCGACTACACAAAAGAACTCCAAAACGGCAACTATTCCAGAATCCCCGCCGACAAAATTTTGGGCAAGAGCGGCTGGCTCGAAATCGTAACCGCAGACGGACATACCGTTTATTCCACCTTGCAAACTCCGAACGAGTACAGCGTGAGCGAGCTTGATTGCATCGCAAGATTCAATCAGAGCGAAACGAGGGCGGTGCACAATTTCAAGATATCGTCGGACAAGTACAATTATCTTATCACCATAAGCTATCTCGACAGCGAGGGAAACACTCAGGAAAGATACTATCTTTTGAGCAAGGACGAGAGAGAAACGTACAACATCGTTTCCTCATCCATTTCCACGACGAAAACAAGTTTTACTCAAAAAGAATACGATTATCTCACGTACAACGCAACGCACGAAGAAGAGCGTCTTTTCAGATTTTCCTTCAAAGGCGCGGATGGGGTGGACTACTATGCGGTGTTCATGGACGAGGATATGAACAACACCGCGGTGATTTATTTGTTTATCGTCGTTGCCGCGCTCGGAATACTTGCGTTGTTCGCAACGGTTATGGTGTTTTATATCCGCTACATCAACAAACACGTTCAACGTCCGCTTGCCGTGCTTTCGTATGCGATGACGACTTTCCCTTCCCAAGAGAAGCACGAGCATTTAAATTATAAAGGTTCAAAGGAATTCGAGCATCTTTACGACAGTTTCAACGAGATGGTGGACATCCTCGACGCAAGCGAGGAACAACGTCTTGCTCTCGAAGGGGACAAACAGCGTATGCTTGCGGGCTTGTCCCATGATTTGAAGACGCCGATCACGATAATTCAAGGCTTTACAAAGGCTATAAAAGATGGACTTGTAAGCGAAGAGGACAAACAAAAATATTTGCAAATTATCCTCACGAAGTCCAATCAAATGGCTGAACTCATCAATCAGTTTTACGAATACAACAAGCTCGAACATCCCGATTTCGCGCTTGACAAAAAGCCGTGCGACGTCGCCGAGCTTGCAAGAACTTTCCTTGCAAACATCTACGACGAGTTCGAAGTGCAAGGCTATATTCTCGACGCGCAGATTTGCGAAGAACCGCTTGTGTGCAACGTGGACAAAGGACAGCTTTTGCGTGTGTTTGAAAACCTTACGGGAAATTTCTTCAAATACACTCCGCAAGGTTCGACGCTTCGTTTCGGCGTTGAGAGAGAGGGAAATAAGGCAAAGATTTCGCTTGCCGACAACGGTCCGGGCATAAACGAAGAGTCCAAAGCGGACGTTTTCGAAGCGTTTGTGGTGGGTGAAAAATCGCGCAATAAACAAGGTTCGGGATTGGGGCTTGCGGTGTGCAAAAAGATAGTCACGATGCACGGCGGAAACATAGAGCTTGCAAAAGAGCCTATCGAAAACTTTACGACGGAGTTTGTCGTAACTCTCGATTTGCTCGAAGGGGAAGAGAAGTGAAGTTTGTCGCAACTACGCCCGCAAAACTTAATTTGTCCCTTGCGATAACCGGCAAAAAGGACGGCTTGCATACGCTTGATATGATTGTTTATCCGTTTGAAAAATACGCGGACAAGGTTGAGTTTTGCCCCGACGAAGACAAAGTCGGTTTCGATATAAAAATCGCAGGCGGTTTCGACGGTCTTGACGAAACGAGATTTTTGCGTTTTGCAAACGATAAGTTGCAAAAAATTGCGGAGTATTTCGGCGTAGGCGGCACGCTTGAAATATACAAGGGAGTACCCCTCGGCGCAGGGCTTGGCGGCTCGTCGGCGGCAATTGCGTGCACAATAAAAGCGGTGAGAGAATACTTGCTCGAAAAAGGGGAGAACACCCCGTTAGATACCGATTTTTTGCTTTCATTGGGCAGCGACGTGCCGTGTATGGTCGAGGGCGGAGCGTGCAGAGTTCGAGGCGTCGGAGAAGTGGTTGAAAAATTGAATTATCAAGGCAAAATCGACGTTTTGGAGATAATCGCAAAAGGCGGCAGCGACAGCGGCGCGTGCTACAAACTTTTCGACGAAACGAAGGACGGAAAATACGATTTGCAAAATATTCCTCAAACGGCGGACGAGGCGATTTCTCTTTTGCGCAACGACCTTTTTGCGCCTGCCTGCGCTTTGAATAAGCAAATTAAAATCGAGTACGACTGCTTGAAAAATCAAGGATACGACAAAGTTTTGATGTCCGGAAGCGGAAGTACGGTTTTTGCAATCAAGGGTTTTTTCAAATAAAATCCTTACAAAAACACGAAAAAAAGTGCCGTTTTTTACATTTTTCAAAAAATGTTTTCAACAAATTTTGCATTTTTGCAAAAAATTTACATATTTGCTCTTGTATGCGCGATTTATTTTTGTTACAATAACTATAAATAATAATGAAGTATATCCTTTTGACGATAAGGGATTTGCTTTTGGAGAAAGTAATGGCAAAACAAAAAGACAGTTATGCAAGCTATTTGTTCCACGAAGGAACGAATTATCAAGCGCATAAAATGTTCTCGCCCGCCCCGAGCGCAGAGGACGGAGTCGACGGCTGGGATTTCGCCGTGTGGGCTCCCTCCGCCTCTTCCGTTTCGGTTGTGGGCGATTTCAACGATTGGGACGTAAACGCAAACCGCATGCAAAGACAGGACGACGGAGTTTGGACGACTTTCATTGCGGGCGCAACTCAATTTCAAGCGTACAAATACGCAATTACGTTCGAGAGCGGCGAAACCGTGTTCAAGTGCGACCCCTACGGCTTGCATTTTGAAACCGCACCGGCAAACGCTTCCAAACTTTACGACATTTCCGGCTATCGCTGGAAGGACAAAAAGTGGATGAGAGAGAGGGAAAACTTCAATCCTTACGGCTCGCCTATCAACATTTACGAGATTCATTTCGGCTCGTGGAAAAAGTATGCGGACGGCAACTATATCAATTACAGCGCGATGGCGGACGAGCTTATCCCTTACGTCAAAAAGATGGGATACACGCACATCGAGGTTATGCCGCTCACCGAATATCCTTTCGACGGAAGCTGGGGGTATCAGACCACGGGTATGTTTGCTCCGACTTCTCGCTACGGCACGCCCAAAGACCTTATGGAGTTTATCGACCGTTGCCACAGAGCGGGCATAGGCGTCATTCTGGACTGGGTGCTTGCACACTTTCCGCGCGACGAGCAAGGTCTGCGCCTTTTCGACGGCACGCCTCTTTACGAATATGCCGACCCGCGCAAGGGCGAACATAAAGAATGGGGCACGATGGTTTATGATTTCGGCAAAAACGAAGTCAAATCTTTCCTCATTTCGGCGGCGATGTTCTGGTTTGACGTCTATCACATCGACGGCATCCGTTGCGACGCGGTTGCGAGCATGCTCTATCTCGACTACGGCAGAAAAGACGGCGAGTGGGCACCCAACCAATTCGGCGGCAACTACAATCTCGAAGCAAAAGATTTCTTGAAACAAATGAACACCGCCATTTTGTCGAAGTATCACGGCGCACTCACCATTGCGGAGGAGAGCACCGCTTATCCCATGATTACTAAACCTGCCTATGACGGCGGTTTGGGCTTCAATTTCAAGTGGAATATGGGGTGGATGAACGACAGTTTGCACTATCTGTCCCTCGATCCGTTTTTCAGGAAAGACAATCACAACAATCTTACCTTTGCAATCACTTACGCGTATAGCGAAAACTACATTCTTCCCATCTCACACGACGAAGTGGTGCACGGCAAATGCAGCATGATAAACAAAGTGCCGGGCGACTACGACCAAAAGTTCGAGGGACTTAAAGCGTTTTACGGCTTTATGATGGGGCATCCCGGCAAGAAGCTCAACTTTATGGGCAACGAGTTTGCGCAGTTCATCGAGTGGAATTACGCTCAACAACTGGACTGGTTCTTGCTGGATTATCCGCGCCATCGCACCTTCCAGAAATTTATGAAGGACCTCAACGCTTTCTATCTCGAAAACAAGGCGATGTGGCAACTGGATTGCACCTACGACGGATTCAAGTGGATTGTGGTTGACGACAACTCTCAAAACGTGGTGTCTTTCATTCGCAAGGCGGCGGACGGCGAATACGTGATTTGCATAATCAACTTCTCGCCCGTCGAAAGACTCAAATACGTCATGGGCGTACCAGAAAACGTGACATACAGAACGGATTTGTATTCCGCGCTCAAAAAGTACGGCGGTGAAGAGGAACGTCGTCCCTCGTTCAGATCAAGCGCAAAGCCCTCGCACGGCTATCCGTATTCTATCAAAGTCAATATTCCCAAAAACTCGGTTATGTTTTTGAAGCCGGAATATAAGGAGGAAAAATAAATGAGCAAAATTTCCAAAAAGGAATGCATCGCAATGCTTCTTGCAGGCGGACAAGGCACGCGTCTTGGCGTGTTGACCTCGTCGGTCGCAAAGCCGGCAGTGCCGTTCGGAGCGAAGTACCGTATCATCGATTTTCCGCTTTCAAACAGCATCAACAGCGGTATCGACACCATCGGCGTGCTTACGCAATATCGTCCCTTCGAACTTCACCAATACATCGGCAACGGTCAACCGTGGGATTTGGACAGACTCAGCGGCGGTATCTACGTTTTGCCTCCGTATATGGGCGCAAAGTCGGGCGAGTGGTACAAGGGCACGGCGAACGCAATTTACCAAAACATAGACTTTATCGACAATTACAGCCCCGATTACGTCGTCATTTTGAGCGGTGACCACATCTACAAGATGGATTATCACGACATGCTCAAAGAGCATAAGCGCAACAATGCAGACTGCACTATCGCAGTGCGCGACGTACCTATCGAGGAAGCAAGCCGCTTTGGCATCCTCAATCTCAAAAAGAACAGCAAACAAATAGAAGAATTCGAGGAAAAACCAAAGAATCCCAAAAGCACGAAGGCGTCTATGGGTATATACATATTCACGTGGGACAAACTTCGCAAATATCTCGTCGAGGACGAAAACGACAAGAACAGCGAAAACGACTTCGGCAAAAACATCATCCCCAAGATGCTTGCGGACGGTCAAAGGATGTACGCTTATCAGTTTGACGGCTACTGGAAGGACGTCGGCACGATTTCGTCGCTGTGGGAAGCAAATATGGACGTTCTCAAAGGCGAGGAACTTCACCTTGACGACGACAAGTGGAAAATCTACGCGCGCAACAACGCAGAGCCGCCGCACTACGTCGCGCCGACTGGCAACGTTATCAATTGCCTCGTCAGCGAAGGCACGGTCATCAACGGCACCGTCAAAAACAGCATAATTTCCAATTCCGTCAAAATCGGCAAAGACGTCTATATCGAGGATTCCGTCATTATGCCCGGCGCGGTTATCGAGGACGGGGCGGACATCAGATATTCCATTGTCGGATGGAACGCAACCGTAGGCAAAAACTGCATGGTCGGCGAAACTCTCGAACATTGCAATCCCGGCGAGTGGAAGATAAGCGTCATTGCGCCGAACTACAATCTTGCTCCGAATTCCGTTGTCGGCGCAAACGAAATGATAGGTTAAGGAGGGGAAAATATGAAAAACAACACCATGGGCGTTTTGTTCGCATCCGATCCCGACAGCCATCTCAACGATTTGACCATCCATCGCACCACGGCGTCGTTGCCGTTTGGCGGAAGATATCGTCTTATCGACTTCACGCTGTCAAATCTCGTGCATGCCAACATCACCACGATAGGCATCGTCACGCGCAACAACTACAATTCTCTTATGGACCATCTTCGCATGGGCAGAGATTGGGACTTGAACAGAAAAAACAGCGGTCTTACGCTTTTCCCGCCTTTTGCTTTCAACAGCGAACACAAAGTGTACAAGGGCAAAATCGAAGCGTTGTTCAATCTTCGCGGTTATCTTATGAACAACAACGAGGAGTATGTGGTGATTTCAAACACCAACATAGCCTACAATATCGACTTTGACGAGGTGGAAGAATTCCATATCGACAAGGGTGCGGATATCACCGTTTTGACTTACAACACCGACGACGTAACGCCGAGAAAATTCGTCATTTCGTCCGACAAAAATCATCGCATAACCGACATGCGCTACGCCGTAGCAAGCGACACGGGCAAGCAACAATGCAATCTCAACGTGTACTTTGTCAAAAAAGACTTGCTCATTTCGCTCGTAGACAACGCTTATGCGCACGGTTGCTACGATTTCGAAAAGGATATTTTGCAAGAGAATTTGCAAGACCTTTATATCATGAACTACGAAGTCAAGGAATACGTTGCCGTCATCGACCGTATCCCAACCTACTTCAAGCGCAGCATGGACCTTCTCAAACCCGAAGTGAGAGAGGAGCTCTTCTACAAGCACTCCACCATTCTCACCAAGGTCAAGGACAGCGTCCCCGCAAGGTATAAAGAGGGCGCAAACGTCAAAAATTCCATCATAGCAGACGGTTGCGTCATCGACGGCACCGTTGAAAACTCAATTTTGTTCCGTTCCGTCAAGGTCGGCAAAGGCGCAGTCATCCGCAACTCCATCGTCATGGAAGACACCATCGTCATGGAAAATGCGTCCCTCGATTACACCATCACCGACAAAGACGTCATCATTCAACCGGGCAGAGTTTTGAGTGGGTATGAGACTTATCCGATGGTGGTTGTCAAAGGCAAAGTCATTTAAGCGCACTATTTGGCGTGATACCGCGTCATCGCACCTCGTTCGTCAATTCACGTACGGCTTAGTACGTTAGGATTGCCGCTCGAGGAGCGCTTCCTTGTCTGACGCACAAATATCGCGCTTAAATATAACTGATAATTGCGTTCAAACAAACCAAATCGGGTGCGGGTGTTCCCGTCATCAATTATTAATTAGCAATGAGGACAGTTTATGAAAATATTATTTGTTGCATCTGAAGCAATGCCGTTCGTTCGCTCGGGCGGACTCGGCGACGTTGCGGGCGCGCTTCCAAAAGCACTCAATGCGCAAGGTCACGATTGCAGGGTGATAATCCCGTTTTACAAAGAAGAAATCAAAGAAACGTATCGCGATACGGTCAGATTCGTTGCGTCCACTTTTGTGGATTTGCGTTGGCGTCGTCAATACTGCGGAGTGTACGAGGCGGCGTACGACGGTGTGACATACTATTTTGTGGACAACGAGTATTATTTCAAGCGCAAAGGACTTTACGGTCACTTTGACGACGGCGAACGCTTTGCGTTCTTCTCCAAAGCGGTGCTCGAAGTGCTGCCTCTCATCGATTTCTTCCCCGACGTGATTCACGCAAACGATTGGCACACGGCTCTTACTCCCGTGTTCCTCGACGTGTTCTATCGCGCAAGCGAGGAATATCAACGCATCAAAACCGTGTTTACCATTCACAATATCGAGTTCCAAGGCAAGTACGGCGACAATCTCATCGGAGATATTCTCGGTTTGCCGGACTGGGCGCGTCCGCTCGTGATGAACGGCGATTGCGTCAACTATATGAAGGGCGGTATAGAATCCTCCAATGCCGTTACGACGGTCAGCGAAACGTATGCGCAAGAAATTCTCGATCCCTTCTATTCCTACGGGCTTGAAGGTATTCTTTCAAACCGCAGATACAAACTTCACGGAGTTGTCAACGGCATAGATCAAACGCTTTACGATCCAAAGACGGACAAGAGATTGTTTGCAAATTATACCGTCAAAAACTACGCCGTCAAGAAAGCGGAAAACAAAAAGGCAATTTGCGAAATGATCAATTTGCCCTTTGACGAAAATCGTCCTCTCATCGCAATGGTGACAAGGCTCACCGAGCAAAAGGGACTCGACCTTGTCGGCGCCGTGATTGACGACATTATGCGCGCGGACGTTCAAGTCGTTGTGCTCGGCACGGGCGATTGGAAGTACGAAAACATGATGAAATCCGTCGAGGAGCGTCATCCAAACAAGTTCAGAGCAATCCTTGCGTTTTCAAGCGACCTTGCGTCCAAACTGTACGGCGCAAGCGACATCTTCCTTATGCCGTCCAAATTCGAGCCGTGCGGATTGTCCCAGCTCATTGCAATGAGATACGGCTCCGTGCCCGTGGTGCGCGAAACGGGCGGCCTTAAAGACACCGTGCCCGCGTTCAATCCCGAAACGGGCGAAGGCAAGGGATTCACGTTCAAGACCTACAACGCATACGATATGCTCGACGCGGTGTGGCGTGCATACGCAACCTACAACGACAAGGACAACTGGGATTTGATTGTTCGAAACGATATGAAGTCGGATTTCGGTTGGGACGTCAGCGCAAAGAAATATGTCGAGATCTATCAAAATCTTTGATAAAAAATAATATTTACGTCGCAACGACAATGCGACGCATAAAAAAAGAAAATATAATTATCTTTCGTCCGGGGGAAAGCGGAAGGAAGGAAAGGATATGAAATTCAACATTACGCAAAAGGAAATCGAAAATCATATTTCCGGCGTGCTCACCAGTTATTTCGGCGTCAAAGCCGAAGACGCCAGCAAGGCGCAAATCTACCGCGCAACTTGCATGGTCATCAGAGATTTGCTCACGTCCGAGCGTGTCAACTTCAAAAAAGAGTGCCGCGCCCAAAACGCAAAACAAGTCTACTATATGTCCATGGAATTTTTGCTCGGGAGATCCCTTCGCAACCATCTTTTCAACATGGGTATCACCGACGAGGTGACGAAAGCGGTTGAAAGTTTCGGCGTGAAGATGGACGAAATCTATGCTTTCGAGCCCGACGCCGGGCTCGGTAACGGCGGTCTTGGCAGACTTGCCGCCGCATATATGGACTCGCTCACGTCTTGCGATTATCCCGCAAACGGATTCTGCATCCTTTACGATTACGGCATTTTCAAGCAAGTTATCGTTGACGGTTGGCAACTCGAACAGCCCGACGATTGGCTCAAAATGGGCGACGTTTGGCTCAATCCTCGTCCCGAAGAAACTTATCAGGTCAGATTCGGCGGTGTGGTGGACCAAAACTGGCAAGACGGCAAGCTTACCGTCACGCAAAGAGATTGCACCGTCGTCAACGCAGTGCCGTACGATATGAACGTGTCCGGCTACAACACCAGTGCGGTCAACCGTTTAAGACTTTGGAAGTCGCAAGCTCCGCAAGATTTCGATATGGATATGTTCAGCAAAGGCGAATATATCAAGGCGAGTGCGGCAAAGGCTATGGCGGAGTCCATCAATAAGGTGCTTTATCCCGCCGACGACCACATCGAAGGCAAATCGTTGCGCCTTAAACAACAATACTTCTTCGTTTCGGCGTCCATTCAATCCATTTTGCGCCGTCACTTGAAGTTCAATCCGAGCCTTGACAACCTTGCGGACAGAGTTGCAATCCACATCAACGACACGCACCCGACGCTCTGTATTCCCGAGCTTATGCGTCTTCTTCTTGACGAGTACGGCTACGGCTGGGATCAAGCGTGGGACATCGCAACGCACGTCGTTTCTTACACCAACCACACGGTTATGGCGGAAGCTCTCGAAAAATGGCCGCAAAGTCTTTTCCAAAGCCTGCTTCCCAGAATTTATCAAATCGTGCAGGAAATCAACCAGCGTTTCTGCGGCGAGTTGTGGGCGTTCTATCCCAACAACTGGGACGTTGTCAACCGCAACGCAATCCTTTCGAACGGGCAGGTTAAAATGGCAAATCTCTGCCTTGTGACTTCGCACACCATAAACGGCGTCAGTGCGCTGCACAGCGATATTCTCAAAAACGACGTTTTTGCGGATTACTATCGCATGCACCCCGAAAAGTTTACCAACGTTACCAACGGCATCACGCACAGACGTTGGGTTGCCGAGGCAAATCCCCGCCTTGCGTCCCTCATCAACGAGCTTATCGGCGACGGCTGGCTCAAAGACGCAGACAAATTGCAAGACTTGCAAAGATATATGGGCGACAGACAGGTTCTCGACCGCCTTGCCGACATCAAGCGTCAAAACAAGCAAGACCTTGCAAAGTATATCCTCGAACACAACAACGTCGAGGTCAACCCCGACAGCATCTTCGACGTGCAAGTGAAGAGATTGCACGAATACAAGCGTCAACTTCTCAACGCTCTCAATATCCTCGATTTGTATTTGCAAATCAAAGATAATCCCAATCTCGATATCCAACCGCGCACGTTCATTTTCGGCGCAAAAGCGGCAAGCGCATACTATATGGCAAAGCAAATCATTCGCTTTATCTGTGCGCTGGGCGATCTCGTCAACAACGATCCCGACGTCAAGGGCAGACTCAAAGTCGTGTTCCTTGAAAACTACCGCGTATCCCTTGCCGAAATCATCATGCCGGCAGCCGAAGTCAGCGAGCAAATTTCTCTCGCAGGCAAAGAGGCAAGCGGCACGGGCAATATGAAGTTTATGATCAACGGCGCGCTCACCATCGGCACGCTCGACGGTGCGAACGTCGAAATCCATCAAGAAGTCGGCGACGGCAACATTTTCCTTTTCGGTATGCTTGCCAACGAGGTCGAAGAGCTTTGGAGAAAGGGCTACAATCCCTCTCATTATTATCAAACCAATCCGCGTATTAAACGCCTCGTCGACACTCTCCGTCAAGGCATCAACAACATCTCATTCGGAGAAATTGCCGATTCTCTTACCACAGGGCGCGGAGGGCAACCCGACAGCTATATGGTTCTTGCCGACTTTGACAGCTATTCTGCTGCTCAACGTCGCGTGAACGACACTTACCTCGACAAAGAAACCTGGAACCGCATGTCCCTTGTCAACATTGCCAAAGCGGGATTCTTCGCAGCGGATAGGTCGGTGGAGGAGTATGCCACTCGCATCTGGAACCTGAAAAAAGTGCACAAATGAGCAAATAGCTGTGTCGAGCCGTTGCTTGTATTTGTGCAACGGCTTTCGCAAAATTGTTCGAAGACAGATTTCGAGCCGCAACGGCGGCGAGCCATGGAGCGCCGAGCTTGATGGAAAGTACAAGCGACTGCGCCGTGTTGTTGGCCACGCCTGGCGCACAAAGCGCAGTGGCATAATGAGAGAACGATACTTATCTATGCGAGTGCCGAGTGTGTCCCCACGCGGAGCGGACGCCGTGGGTTCCCTTTTAAGGGGGAACGGCGGTAGGGGAAACACGTGAGGAAGGGGGAAATTGTAATTAAAATACTCCCCCTACACTCTTGTAAGAGAATGACAGATAAGAGAACAACGAGTATGTACAATCCTCTACTCAACAAAAAGCCGTATGGCGCAAGCGTGCAAAATCAAGAAACACGCATAACTTTTCCTGTCGATAACTCTCTTCAAATCAAGAGAGTTTTTGTCGTATTGCGACAAGTTTTCGGAGAGGGAGGAGAGGTTGCAGGCGATTGCCTGCGATATGAATTGCCCTATTCTCACAGCGACGAAACGCAAGACTTTTTTGTCGGAGCATTTTCGCTTTCCGAGTGGGGTATTTGGAAGTATCGCTTTGAAGGTGAACTTGCAGACGGCGAACTTGCGTTTTTCGGAAGAGGGCTTGACGGCGTTGCCATAAGAGGTGATTGGTTGCCTGAATGGCAGTTAACGGTAACGAAATGCGACTATAAAACCCCGAATTGGGCAAAACAAGGCGTTACGTATCAAATTTTTGCAGACAGATTTTGCAAGGTCGGCGACAAGCCTTTTACAAAAAAGGGCAGGTTGCACGGCGATTGGTATGAGCGTCCCGACATCGCAGAGGACGGCAAAGATTATCGCGCGGACGACTTTTTCGGCGGCAATATCAACGGTATTATTTCAAAACTGGATTATTTGCAATCCCTCGGTGTGAGCCTGATTTACCTTTCGCCTATTTTCGAGTCTTGCTCGAATCATCGCTACGACACCGGCGATTATCTAAAAATCGATCCGCTTTTCGGAACGGAAGAAGAGTTTTCGAATCTGATAGAAAAAGCAAGCGAAAAAGGCATAAAAATCATGCTTGACGGAGTGTTTAATCACACCGGTTCGGACAGTATATATTTCAACAAATACGGCACTTACGACAGCCTCGGCGCATACCAAAGTAAGCAGTCGCCTTATTACGATTGGTACTTCTTTTCGCAATATCCGAACAAATATGCTTGTTGGTGGGGTAGCACGGTTGTGCCAACCGTCAACAAGAGTTCAAAGGGTTTTTGCGATTTGGTTTTAGGGGACGGCGGCGTCATTGACAAGTGGTCAAAGTTGGGCGTCAAAGGCTGGCGTCTTGACGTTGTGGACGAGTTGCCCATAGATTTCACCGACAAACTTTGCGCTCGCATAAGGAGCGAGGGCGAAGATATGCTCATAGTCGGAGAAGTGTGGGAGGACGCTTCAATCAAGATAGCATACAGCAAGTGGCGTCCATATTTTATGGGAGAGCAACTGGATTCCGTCATGAATTATCCCTTTAAAGAGGCGATTTTGGCATACGTTCTGAACGGTGATAAAAACGCGTTCATCGCGGACGTTACAACGGTGCTCGAACACTATCCCAAGCAATCTCTCGACGTGCTCATGAACCTTGTGGGCAGCCACGATACCGCACGCGCAATAACCGTGCTTTCGGGCATAAAAGCTCCGCGGACAAAAAAAGACAGAGCAAATTTCGTTCTTTCGCAAGAGCAATACGACCTTGCAAAGCGCAGGTTGAAAGTTGCAAGCGCGCTTCAATATACGCTCCCCGGCGTTCCGTGCGTTTTCTACGGCGACGAAGCAGGCAAACAAGGCTTTGAAGATCCGCTCAATCGCGGCACTTATCCGTGGGGCAGAGAGGACACCGATTTGATTGAACACTATCGCGCATTGGGCAAAATCAGAGAGAAGTACAAAGACCTGTTGCAAGGCGAAACGCATTTTGTCAAAGACTCGGACAAACTTATCTTCGAGCGAGTTTGCACCGACGGCGTATTGCGAGTCGAGTCGCAAGGTTTGGGGCTTTCGATAAGCGTAAACGGAAAAGTTGTGATGTTAATTAACAAATAGACTATTTATTGTGTGGCATTGTCCCACGCCAAAACATAATGAAAGGCACGCAACCGCGTGCCTTTTGTAAAATAATACCGCTTGCGCCAAAGGCGCAACACCAAGCAGAAAAACGTTCAATAATAAACGGTCGTCCGCGAAATAGCAGAGCGAGCTAAGGCGCACTTATAAACGAAATGAGTAACTTTGAAGACGGAACACGAGCCGCAAGGCAATATGAGTGATATGCACGCAAAGCGTGCGTGATATTGTTGCCTATGGCAACAGTGATATTTGCGCTTTGCGCAAGTGATATTGCAACTTTGTTGCAGTTGTGGGTGGGACACCCACTCCCGAACGAACACTCATTCAAGGCGTTCTTATACACGGAATGTGCTTATTCGGAGTGCGAGCCGCAACGGCGGCGAGAAAATGGAGCGCCGAGCTTGACGGATGGTACGAGAATGCGTGGCATTCTGTTGCGTAGCCGCCACGCAGGCGAAGTGGCATAACAAGGGGACGATGCTTGTCTATGCGAGTGCCGAGTGTTGTCCCCCCCGCTATGCGGTCACCGTGGGTTCCCTTTTAAGGGGGAACGGTGATAGGGAAAACACGTGAGGAAAGGGGAAAGTAGCATTTAGAGTTTATTTTGTCCAATTTTGCATTAACAAAAAACAAGGCAAACAAAAGGAAGGCACGCAACCGCGTGCCTTCCGTAAGCATATCGACAAAACAGAGCACGAAGTGCGCCCACCAAGCAGACAATTTGGCGGAACTGCGGTAGGAGTTTTTGTTCGTCCAATTTTGATAGCGCAAATTTTCTGCGCGGTTAGGAAGACTAAAAAAGCGATATATAAAAGGAAGGCACGGGGAAAACCGTGCCTTCCGTAAGCATATCGCTTTTTTAGTCTGCGTCGAGCGCATCCAACCTTATTTGTTTCTTTTCCTCTTTTGTGAGTTTTCTGCCTTTTGTGATTTGTTTGCTGTCGCCGTGTTTTACAAAGAGCATCAAAACGATTGCGATGACAATGCACACTGCGCTGTAAAGGAAGAGGTATTGGTTGCCGCCTGCGTCCATAATCGCGCCGCCGATTGCGGGAGTGATAGCCTGTGCGGACATTGTTGCTACATAGTAGTAGCCGGTGTATTGACCGACTGTTTCCGCCGTGGAAAGCTCTGTGACCATCGGGAACGTGTTGACGTTTGCGATGATGAGTCCAAAGCCTGCGATGAGGTAGAATAGCGCAAACAGCACTGCAGGGACGGCGGCTTTATCGCTTGGGCGCACCGAAAAGCAGATGAGTACAAACGACACGACAGCCATACCAAAGCCAATCATAATGGATTTTCTTCTGCCGATTTTTGCAGCCATATATCCGACGGGGATAAATGCGATTGCGCTTATGCCCATTGAAACACCGGAGATAATGGACGCGATGCCCGCAGAAAGGTTGAGGGATTTTGTGGTGTAGATTGAAAGGTTGGACGATACGGCATTGTAGCCCATAAACCACATGAAGATTGACGCCAAGATGAGGAGAAACGATTTGAGTCTTCCTTTTTCGAGATCACTCTTTCCTGCCCAAAGCTCTTTGAGAGATTGACGTTTTTTCTTCGTGTTTTCAACAACTTGCTGGGCAAACTCAAGCGTTTCGGGTGCGATTTCCTCTTTTGCAGTGCCGTTGACAAGTTCTTGCACTTCTCCGTCGGGTTTGCTGTCGAGATTGTATTCGGCGTCGCCTTCGGCAATAAGTTCTTCCGCAAATTTTTCTGCCTCGGGATTTTCGCCGTCGGCAAAGTCGTCGATTTCGTATTTTTTGCAGATTTCTTGGCATTTTGCAACCATCTTACGCTCGTTGACAAGGGCGAGGAATCCTGCAAGGAGCAAGAGCATACCTGCCGCAACCGAGCCGAAAATGATGACGTAGTTTTCAAGGCGTTGACCAAACAAAACAATCGTGTAAATCAAAAATGCGATTGCGCCGCCGATGCCGCCGCAAAGATTGATGATAGCGTTTGCTTGCGAGCGCAGGGGCTTTGGCGTGACGTCGGGCATAAGCGCGACCGCAGGTGAGCGGAACGTTGCCATTGCGATAAGCACCAAAAGGAGGATGACCATGTATACGACAAGGCTCTTGATACCCGAACCGTCCTCGGCTTTTGTGCATTTTTCGTGGACTTCGTTGCTTATATAGTTGTTTATGCCTGCCGCGACATACTTTTTGTAAGCGGCGTTGCTGTCGATGATTTGTTGATATGTTTTGCCGGTGGGAGAAGTTGCGCTCAAATCCTCCACGACTTCGCCGTCATAGTAGTAAGTGGTTGCGCCCAACATATTGAGCACCGCTTTCTTTGACGTCATTTTGCTGTCGTAGCGCAATGATACAAATTGGTCTCTTGTGACCTTGTTGTTGTTCAGATAAGTCAAATCGCAATAGTTTGCGCTGCCTTCTTTTCCGGCGACCGCATTGTCATACCAATCTTCGAGCAAGGGTTGCATAAAGGTGTCGTCGTTGAGTTTTGCTTCAATCGATGCGGTCAAATCTTGAGCTTTTGCTTGTTGTTTGAGCGTTGCGACAGGGACAAACACCATAAGCACAACGGCGCATACCGTGCCTATCACGATAAACGGAGTGCGGCGCCCCCATTTTTTGACAAGTTTGCCTTTTGCGTTGTCGCTGAGCTTGCCAAAGAGAGGCAACATGAACAGAGACAGCAGGTTGTCAAGTCCCATGATAAGTCCGCGCGCCCAGCTCGGCAAGCCGTATGCATGCTCCAAAAGGAGAGGAACGACAAAGTCGTATGCCGTCCAGAACAGCATGATGATCGCAAATGCGAAGCCGACCTTAAAGGTCTGCGGATAGTCGAGTTTGAGAGGTGGTCTGCCTTTCTCGTCGAGCACTGGTGCCGGCTTTTCTTTTTTTCTCATAACTTACTCCTATAAAGAGAATATCCATAAATATATACGCACGTGCGCGTAATAAAATAGATAAATATATTATAATGCAAAAATGTCGGATTGTAAATACTCAAAAAAGCTCAAAAGTGTGTTTTTTTAAGGAAAATTTAACGTTGCGCACGGCAGAAATCAAATGGGAATAAATCCGTAGCACAGCGTGCCTATCACGGCGGATATGATTATCAACCATATAGGTTGCAGAGTTTTTCCTTTGATTCTGATAAGCGACAGCCCGAAAAGTAATGCGAAAAGGCAAGTGCCTATCACATCGAATTGTACGGGTTCGTGCGAAAGCACGCTCGATACGCCCAAAAGCGTGGACAAAACGAAGCCCACGAAAACGGCAATCAAAAGCCCCGTAACGGTTGAGCGCACGTACACGAACACGCTTTGCACGGCAGGTTTTTTGATGAAATTCGAAAAGGCAAGCGCAATCAGGGTGATGATGACAAGCGAGGGCAAAACCACTCCGAAGGTTGCGCAAATCGCGCCGAGTATGCTTTCTCCTACTCCTGCCGATTGCAGCACCGATACTCCCGTGTAGGTTGCTATGTTGACGGCAAACGGCCCCGGAGTGCTCTCGGAAATTGCAATGAAAGACTGCACTTCGTCAAGCGTAAGCCAACCTTTTTCGACAACCTCCTGACTTATCATGGGGATCATTGCCTGTCCGCCTCCGATGGTGAAAAGTCCTATCTTGAAAAACGTCCAAAAGAGTTGAAGATATATCATTTTTCTTCGCCTCCTTCGTCTGATTTCGTCGGAGCAATCGGGCTGAGAATATTGATTGAATTTTGCAAATCACCGCTTTTATCGTTTAAATCGTGTGGATAAACTGTGTTTTCGCGCACGTATTCGTCTTTTTCGAGGGTGCGGCCTATGCGCTCGTTGTAGTATTCGGGCGTGCCGACGGAGTGCAAAACTTTCTTGTCGTAAATCTGTTTTAGGCGTGCCGCAACGCATGCTATAACGATGGTTGCAAGTATGATATAAATCACCCTTACGTTTGTCAGAAGCACAAGCAAAAACGACGCAATCATAAGCACGTATGACAGCAGATTTTTGCGCATGTCTTTGAAGAACGTGAATACGGCTTTTGCAATCAGCACCAGCACCGCCACTCGTATGCTCTTGAAAAAGTAACCTGCCCAAACGTTGTCCTTGACAAGTTCGATGACGTAGCTGAGAGCGATTATTACGACGAGAGAGGGAATTACGACGCCGATTGTCGCGGCGATACCGCCAAAAATGCCGCAACGCTTTACGCCTATATAAGTTGCGGTGTTTATCGCGATTGGCCCCGGGGTGCTTTCTGCGATTGCAAAAATGTCGCTCAATTCGTTGTGGGTTATCCATTGTTGTTTTTTGACAAGTTCCGCTTCAATGAGCGAAAGCATGGCATATCCTCCGCCAAAGGAAAAAAGACCTATTTTGAAAAATATGCCAAACAGTTTCAACAAATCAAAAAAGTACTGTTTTTTGTTTTTCTTTTCCATAGCTTTACCCGAAAAAAAAGTATATCACTCGTTTGTATGTTTGTAAAGTGTGCAAAACCCTTTGCCAAACGGCAAAGTCGTGCTAAAATATAAATATGATACTTTGCGGATACGAAAAATTTTCAATGGTCGATTTCGACGGCGCAATCGCATGCACCGTCTTTACGGGCGGTTGCAATTTCCGCTGTCCGTTTTGTCACAATGCCGCGCTTGTCGTTGGCAATGTCAAAGCACAGCAAATCGACGAGAGCGAGGTTTTTGATTATCTTTCCAAGCGCAAAGGGCTTGTGGACGCGGTTTGCGTGACGGGAGGCGAGCCTACGCTTCAACCCGATCTATGCGACTTTTTGGCAAAGGTGAGAGATATGGGCTATGCAACGAAGCTCGACACCAACGGACTTCGCCCCGACGTGCTCAAAGAGGTTTTGGACAAAAAACTTGTAGATTTCGTTGCAATGGACGTCAAAAACAGCCCCGAAAAGTATGCGCGCACGGTTGGCGTCAACAACGTGGATATGGGCAAAATCCTCGAAAGCATGCGCCTTTTGAAAGAGAGCGGAGTGGACTACGAGTTCCGCACGACCATAATCAAAGAGTTCCACACCGCCGACGATATGCAAAAAATCGCCTATCTCGTTTCGGGTGCGCCTCGCTATTTCATGCAAAAGTACAACGACAACGATGGTTGCATTGCCCACGGCTACACCCCCGTCGACAAAGCGGATGCCGAAAAGTATATCGAATACTTTAAGGGGAAAGTCGGCAAGGTGGAATTGCGCGGCTACAAATAAAACTGCGCTATTTGGCGAATAACCGTGTCAACGCCGTTTTGCTCACCCGTCACGTGCATTTTGGTACGTTGGGCGGATTTGCAAAAAGGCGTTTCCCTGTTTTTCATCCAAATATCGCAGTTTTTTGTTTAGTAACTTGCCTTGTTCTTCAACTCAATATTGCGGTTGAGAATAATGGATAATGTTTTGTATCTTTCACGTTGCGCATCGAATTTATGCAGGTATTCGCCAAATATCGCAGTTTTATGTTTAGTAACTTGCCTTGTTCTTCATCTTAATATTGCGGTTGAGAAATCACACGTTTTTCAATGTGTGGAGGCGGTTATTTTATGGCGGATGTTTTTACGTTTACAAAACCTTGTTTCGCTTTGCAAAGAGGACATTCGTCCCATGCCTCTTTCGAGGACGCTTCGTATCCGCAACCCGAACAACGCCATGTGGTTGCTTTATCCTTTTTGTAGAGCGTGCCGTTTTTGAGCTGATTGTGCAAATCGTCAAAAATTTTCTTGTGCTGTTTTTCGACGTCGGCAAGCATTTTAAAAGTTTTTGCGACGTCTTCGAAGCCTTCCGAACGCGCGGTTTTTTCAAAGGATTGATACATCTTGATTTCGCTCTCGTGGTCTTCTGCGGCGAGAGCAAAGTTTTCCGTCAGATTCCATTTTTCTTTGAAAGGATAGCCTGCGTTGATTTGAATATTGTCGATTTGGTTTTTGCTTGCCTGCTGAATGAGAGTGTAGAGGAGTCTTGCGTGGTTAAACTCGTTGTACACCACCTTGTCCACGATTTCGGCAAGCGCGTTGTAGCCCTCGTTGCGCGCGCCGTATTCGACAAATTGATAGCGCACGTACGCTTGCGTTTCGCCAACGTACGCACGGGCGAGGTTTTGATAGGTTTTGCTTTCGATAAGTTTCATAGTTGTCTCCTTTTGGTTTTTTGATAATTATTGCAAAAGCGACGAGTTTTTATTCGGTATAAAGGCGGCGAAAAGTTCGTTGTTTCGTTTTTGCCGTCAATTTGTCGCAAAAGGCTTTTAATAATCGCGCGAAAGTGGTATCATCATAAGTGAAAATAAAGTTTTCGCAACATCGTTGCGCAAGGAGTTATATATGAGCGATTGCACGCACGATTGCGGTTCTTGCTCCAAGGACTGCTCGTCAAGAATTACGTTTGAAAAGCAAAATCCGCTTTCCAACGTGAAAAAAGTTATCGGCATTGTCAGCGGAAAGGGCGGCGTAGGCAAATCGTTGGTTACGTCGTTGCTTGCCGTGGGCAAGGCAAGAGAAGGCAAAAACGTTGCTATTTTGGATGCGGACATCACAGGCCCGTCCATTCCTCGCGCGTTCGGCATAAGAGGCACGGTTGAGGGCGACGCCAACGGAATTTATCCGCGTCAAAGCAATATGGGTATCAAAATCGTGTCCTCCAATTTGCTTCTGGACGACGAAACCGATCCTGTTATATGGAGAGGTCCCGTCATTGCCGGCATGGTCAAACAGTTTTGGACGGACGTCGTTTGGGACGACGTGGACTTTATGTTTGTGGACATGCCTCCGGGAACGGGCGATGTGCCGCTTACGGTTTTCCAATCGATAAAACTCGACGGCATCATCATCGTCACTTCGCCGCAAGACCTCGTGTCCATGATAGTTGAAAAAGCCGTAAAAATGGCAAACAAAATGAATATCCGCATCTACGGCGTGGTTGAAAACATGAGCTACATCGTATGCCCCGATTGCGGAAAACGCATCGAGATTTTTGGATCGGACAAGGTTGACAAGGTGGCAAAGGACTTCAATCTCAAAGTGCTGGGCAAACTGCCTATGGATCAAAAAGTCGCATTTGCGGTGGACAACGGCGACGTTGAAATTCTGAACACCGACGCACTCAAACCCGCTTTGGACGAAATAGAGAGTTAAATTTGTTTCGCAGTATGACAAGACGTGAATTAGCCGAATCGAACTTTGTTGCAGGATACAGTTGTGCGCAAGCGGTTGTCAAAGCCTTTGCAGACGTCACCGGTTTTGACGGCGAAGCGGCAATGCGCCTTTGCTCGTCTTTCGGCGGCGGCATGGGAAGGCTCAGAGAAGTTTGCGGAGCGGTGAGCGGAATGTTTATCGTCGAAGGGCTTTTGGAGGGCTATTTCGATCCGACCGAACAAGACGCGCAGGCACAAAAAGCAGCGCATTATGCGCGTATTCAAGAACTTGCAAGACGTTTTAAAGAGCGCAACGCATCAATCGTATGTCGTGAGATTCTTGGCGCAAGAGCAAGCACCAATCCCACTCCCGAAGCGCGAACTCCCGAATATTACAAAACGCGTCCGTGCGCAAAAATGTGCGGTGACGCGGCGGAAATCCTTGAAAACTTCTTGATTGAAAGAAAGTTGATTTGATGACGCAAAACGGTGTTTTTCTGTTGAAAATACCAACATAAAATGTCGATTTTGCAAATAATATACATATGAGCTTTTACGACGTCGTATATGAGCAAGTCAAAAAAATTCCGCACGGCAAGGTTGCAACCTACGGACAAATCGCTTGTCTTTGCGGTTCTCCGAGGGCATCGCGCGCAGTGGGGTATGCTTTGCATTTCAACCCCGATCCAAAGCACGTGCCTTGTTTTAGAGTGGTCAATCGTTTCGGAAGATGTGCGCCTGCATTTGCGTTCGGCGGTGCGGAAGTGCAAGCAAATTTGTTGCGTGCCGACGGTATAGAAGTTGACGAGGACGGTTACGTCGATTTGGCAAAATATCAATGGAATCCCGATCGAGATTGAAACAAAAGCAAAAATTTCGCATCAAAAAAAGCACACCGCGGTGTGCTTTTTTTATATCGTTTTGAAAGTTAATCGTTTGTTTTTCTTGCGTCTTTTTGAGCAAGAAGAAGATTGTATGCGTCGGCTTTTGCTTGCGCCAATGCGTCGTCGAGGGCGGAGCGAGCTTCGTTTAACGCTTTGACCACTTCGGATTGTTCGAGCATGCGTTGTATTGCTTGTTTGTCTTCTTGTGTTGCAGCTATATCGGCGGTTGCTTCATCGCATTTTTCTTGCAGATAGTTTATTGCGTTTTGCACCGCTTGCGAGCTTGTGTAGTCAACGTCGGCGGTGTAGTCGGAGATGAAGTTTTCCAAGTCGAACGAGAAAGACGAGAACGAACCGAGCAACGCTTGCGCTTTTTCGAGGGACGTTTTCACGTGTTCGGCAACCGTCAGAGCGGTTTGCGTCGCCAAAGAATAATCGTCTTTGTCATACGTTGCAAAGTTTGTAAAATAGTTCAGAGCGGTTTGATAGGCTTTGGCAAAATCCGTTCTGTCGTCGCAGTTTCTGTACGACGTGTTGAAAAGGCCGTTGAGTTCGTCTTTGTCAATCACGATCTTGCCATCTTGAATATAGTCTTTCACGAGAGAATTTGCAACGTCAGCGGGCAGTGAAGCCATCGCTTCGACGTCGTTTGCCGAGAGTGAGTAGACGGGGTTTGCAATAAGAGCGTTTTGGCAGGAACGGTAGAATTCAAGCGACAGTTTGCTTGCGCTTGCCACTGCCAATTTAGCAGCCGCCAAAGTTTGTTTTGCCACCGGGATACTGCCGATGGGGGATTGCGCGAACGCATCCGCCAGCTTGTTGTAGAAATATTGCACGCACACGGCGTTTTCGATTGTTTGCGTTGCGCTGTCGAAAACAAATTGCGCGCGATTGACTGCGTCCTTGTATGTGTCGTCGAATTTTTGCGTGAGGTCGGATTGCAACTCGTTTGCTTTGGTTATGAGATCCTGCGTGGTTTTGCTCAACGCCTCGTCCAAAGCAAGTCCGTTTTCGACGGCTTTTTGCACAAGACGATAAGTTGCAATGTCGAGATTTTGTATCGCTTGATTTTCGGGATGTTGCGCCTTCAACGTTTCGAGCTCGTTTTCAAGCACGAAGTCGCACGAGTTTGAAATGCGAACGGAAATGGATTCGTCCGCGTTTTCCACGGCGGAAGTGAATTTTTTGCTTATTTTTTCAAAAACGTCATCGGCCTTTTCGGATACGACTTCGACGGATACGTTGGCATCGTCCTTGACGTAGCCGTAGCGGACGGCGCAAGATGCAATGTTGCCGAGCGCAACGTCAAGTTCCGCACCGACGATTCCGCTTTCTTCAAACAGCAATACTTTGCCGTCGCGGTTTGCGCCGTACGCACTCATGACGACGTCGTTTTGATCGAGCACAAGCTCAACGGACGGATTGACGTCGATGCGCACGAAAGAGGTCGCACGTTGCGGCTCGGAGGTGTGGGGATGACTTGTGTAGATTGAATTGCACGCAACGAGAATCACCGCACAAAGCACGGTGATTGCAAGGCAAAGAGCCAAACAAACTGTGAGCAAACCTCTTCTTTTCATCCGTTTTTCCTCCTGCAATCCGCAAAAGATAGGAGACTGCAGTCGAGCATAATATCGTTTTCGATATAAATATATACTCTAAATATAAAAAGACAATAAATTTTTCTTAAAGAAACCTAAATTTTTTTCACAAATATTAGAAAATGCGGGAAAATCGGACAAATTGAGCGAAAAATAATATTGAGTTGTTATATTTTTGCGGGTGTGATAAAATAATGGCATGACCAAGCAAGAACTCGACAAATTGATGTTGCGCCTGCAACGAGGCGACGAAAGCGCGTTTGAGGAAATCTACAACGACACCAAACGCGGTCTTTTTGCGTTTATCATGTCGATTTGTCGCAACTATCAGACCGCCGAGGATATGATGCAAACCGCATACATAAGGCTTAGGACGACGATTGCGTCGTACAGAGCCGGCTCGAACGCATACGCTTGGCTATATACGATTGCCAAAAACGCAACGCTCAACGAAATCAACCGCGCAAAGCGCGAGAGTGCAACCGACTCTTTCGAGGACGAAGCGAAATTCGGTACGTACTCCATAGACGAGGAAATGTCCCCCGTCACGAGCGCAATGAACAAAGTGCTCAACGAGGACGAGCGGCAAATCGTCACCTTGCACGCCATATCCGGATTTAAGCATCGAGAGATTGCCGATATGTTGGACAAGCCGCTTGGCACTGTGGTGTGGTCGTACAACAACGCACTTTCAAAACTCAAAAAAGAATTGCAAAAGGAGGACGAAGAATGAAACTCAAAGACATCGAAAAAGGGCTCAAAAGCGAGCAAAATTCTCAACAAGTTCCCGACGTCCTTCAACGCGCAAAAAAAGCGCCGATAAACAGACTGCTTGACGGACAAACTCCGCTCAAAGCGTTTGACAAACAAACGGCGGTGCGCCTTCTTTGGTGCGCAATGCTTTTGCTTGTCACGGCGGTGTTTGCCATAGGCGCAATCGCCCTGATTCCGAAAGGAGAGCGAGAACAAGTCGAACTTTGCTACGTCAATATAAGGATTGAATCGGAGGGCGAAATCACAACTTACGGCATGGTTGTCGAGGATTGCGAAACGGTTGCGGTTTTTGTGCTTGAAAAGCAAAACGCAGAGGTTGTCGCACGCGACATGCAAAAGAAGGGCGATTATGTTGAAAATGCAATAAACGACGTTTATCAAGCAAAAAGTGGTGATAAAGTGTCGATTTGCGTGCTTTGTGACAACGACGCCGGCGTCTTGTCAACGCTTGTGACAAGCGTTTTCGAGGGGAAGGGAATCGACGTAAAATCCACTGCCGATACGTCGCAAGCACGTGCCGATTTGAAGGCGTTTGTCGGCAACGCAGAGGCAAACGATATAGATACGCTCATTGACGAATATCTTGCAAAATTTTGACAATTCAAGCAATCGACAAACAAAAAAAACGATATTAAAAATCGACGATAATTTAAAGTTTTCGTCGATTTTTTCGTTTAAAAACGCTTAAATAGCGCGGCAAGGCAAAATAAAGTTGAAAAATAAGGATAAGACGTGTATAATAGTTTCACAAAATCTATTCATACTACGAAATGTGCGCCCGTGCGCACGCAAGGTGATTATGAAAAAAGCACTAATGATTTTTTGCATCGTACTCGTTGCCGTGCTCGCATGCTCGGTGTTTGTGGCGTGCAATCCGCAAGTCAATCCCGGCGAGGACAACAACGGACACAATCAGTACGAGCAAGCAAAATATACCGTCACTTTCAACGTGAACAGCAACGATTTTAAGCTCACCAACAACGTCGTGAAAAACGTTTTGGCAGGCACTTCGGTCGATGCTCCGAAGAATGCCGACGGCTCTAAAATCGTTCCGCTCAAAACGGGTTATACGTTCAAGTATTGGTCTGCGGACGGCACGAACGAATTTATATTCGGTCAAACTCCCATTGTCAAAAACACCACTATAACCGCAATTTACACCAACAACACATACGAACTTACTCCGCACATTGACAAAAAGGTTGTCGCAACAAAGGGCGAGGACGGAGAATACGTCTATTCCGTCGAAGATTTCGCAACCGGCGCAACCCTTGCAAACGATACGAAACTTGTCGTAACCTACAACGTCAAGAGCGAAAATCTCGATTGCCCCACGGCGGCGGACGGCGACGAGTTTATGTTCTGGTTCTACTTTGACAAGAACGGCAAACCCGTGCGTTTGACCACGTTTGCAACCTCGTCTACGGCGGCGGTCAAAACCGAAAACACCTGGCTTTTGACAAAATCGGTGGACGTGTACGCAATGTTCAAATCCACTCTTCCCAAGGTTGAAGTGCAATACGTAGATTCTCTTTCGGACAGCTCGTATCAGACGAGATTCTATCCCGTCACCGAAAGCATTGCGCAAACGGAATCCGACGATATAGTTGCAAACCACACCTCGAAAGCGGGTTATAAGTTTGCAAAATGGTTCTATCGACAAACGGTCACCGTTGACGACAAGGAAACCGTCGTCGACAAAGACTTTACTTTCAAAACCGACGATACGACGGGCACTACGCTTTATTCTGCATGCGGACTCAAAGATTATTTCACGCCCGCAACGATAAAGATGTATGCAAAATGGACGAAGCAAATTTCAATCGCGTCGGTTGACGATTTCAGACTTTATCACGATTTGCTCCGCAAGGAAAATCCCACCGAGGCAGAGCAAAAGGACATAAACGAACTTTTGGAAGCGGACGTCAAAATTTCGTCGATAGATTTCGGCGCAAATGTATTTGAACCGCTTTTTGACGAAAACCACGTGTTCAACGGCACGATCGACGGCGCAACTTACGGCGAAAACGATCAGGTCACCGCAAGAGCAAAACTCATCGGCGGTACGTTCGGCAACGCAAAACACGCTTCCGTTTTCGGTTACGTGTCGGGTACGATTGAAAATATCGCGCTTGAAAACGTCAAGTTGAAAGTGGAAAAGAACGCAGATGGCAAGTTTGAAAACGTCGTGTATATCGGCTTTGTCGCAAGCGTGCTTACCGGTCAAATCGAAAACTGCTCGGTAAAATCCACTCCGCAAGCTTTCGGTGAAAAACTCGAAGGTCAAGACTGGACGAATTTAGGCATGAAAGCCGTTTATTTCGGAGGTATTGCGGCAAAGGTCGAAGGCAACAACGCCGTGCAAGACACGGGTATGGTGCGCAATTGCGACGTTGATTTCACAGCGAGCTTTGCGTGCGAATCTTTGCTTTTCGGCGGCATTTGCGGCGCGGGCAACTCATCGAGCGTACTCTCTTCAAACACCGTCAAAGTCACTCTTTCGGACGTGTATTGCGCAGATGACGCTCAATCTTCAAACGGCAGATCCTTTGTGAAGATCGGCGGTATCACCGCAACCAACGGCGGTCGGATTTCAAAGAGCGACGCCACTATCGGCGTGGCAAGCCTCACAAGTCTTGACGAGGCGTATTTCGGCGGCGTGTGCGCAGACAATTCGGGCAGCGTCATCACCACCAAAGCGGACGCAACCTTGAACGCAACCGTCGGCGGAGCAATCTCTCAAATCGTGTGCATAGGCGGTATAATAGGCAGAAACGAGGGTTATGTTTACAACAGCTATTGTCTGGTTGACGTCAAAGTCGTCGCTCAAAAGGCAAACGGCATTGTCGCGGTAGGCGGCATCGTCGGCAGCAATTTCAGCGACAAGACGGATTCCAGCTCCACGACGACGTCGGGTATCGGCGCAATCAATTCAACCTATGCCGTCGGCTCTATAAACGTCAGTGCAACCGCCGAAAAGGTTGAACTTTACGTGGGCGGCATTGCAGGCAGAAACTCTCAAAGCAAAATCGCAAATTGCTTCGTCGTCACCGACATCGCAGTCAAAAACGCTCAAAGCGGAACGAGCAACGTCGGTCGTACATTCGGCAAGCACGAGAAGAGAGCGTCCTTTGCAACCGCAACCGTGCATTATGCAAAAGACAGGACTTTCACGCTCAACGACAGCGCGGACTTCGAGTACACCGAAAATATGCAAGGCAACGGGCGCGTCTCATCCGACTTTAAGTCCGACGCAATCCTCAAAGACAAAAACCTTCTTCTCTTCGACAGCGAAGTCTGGAACGTCGTCGACGGCGAATATCCCACGCTCAAATAAGAGAGGATTTATAACGTTCGCATGACGATTTTGTCGCATACGATATTAAGCGCGCGCCCGTGGGCGCGCGTTTTTTCGCACTAAATAAATAATATCTTATATTTTTTAGTAAACAATAATTTGTGCAAATACGGTCTGTTTTCGGCGTTATTTGTCGCATACGTTCCCCATGCGGCTATTCGACGGTATTGACAAGCGGACGATGTGATAATATAATTTAGCAAATTCGGTTGCCGTAAAGACTAAGCGTCAACGCACCGATTGGAGAATGAATATGCAAAATATCATTGAAATCAACAATTTGGACAAGAGTTTTCAAGACGTCCACGCGGTCAACGATTTGTCGCTGCGCGTCAAAGAGGGCGAATTGTTTGCGTTTTTGGGCGTAAACGGCGCAGGCAAATCCACGACGATATCCATCATGTGCGGTATGCTTGCAAAAGATGGAGGCAAGGTGTTTATTGACGGCAAGGACGTTGACAAGGACATGCGCGAGATTACCAAAGAGTTGGGCGTCGTGTTTCAAAACACCGTGCTTGATGCAAAACTGTCCGTCAAAGACAACCTGACATCGAGAGCCGCGCTTTACGGCATCACCGGCAAAGAGGCAAAACAAAGGATTGCACATCTTGCCGAACTTCTTGAATTTAAGGATATACTCAACCGCACTTTCGGCAAACTTTCGGGCGGACAAAAGAGAAGAGTGGACGTTGCGCGCGCACTGCTCAACAACCCAAAAATTCTCATTTTGGACGAGCCTACGACGGGACTCGATCCCGAAGCGAGAAAGGCTCTTTGGAGCGTAGTGACGTCTTTGCGCAAAAATCAAAATATGACGGTGTTTTTGACGACGCACTATATGGAAGAGGCGGCGGACGCTGATTACGTCGTGATTTTGGACAGCGGCAAAATTTCCGCCGAAGGCACTCCGCTCGAACTCAAAAACAATTATACCGGGGACTTTGTCACCATATACAATGTTGACGAGGACAAAATAAAGGCACTCGGTTTGCCTTACGAAAATATAAGGGACGCCGTCAGAATTGCGGTTAAGAACACGAAAGAGGCGCGCGATTTGATAGTCAAACATCCTGATTTATTCACGGATTTCGAAATAACAAAAGGCAAAATGGACGACGTATTTCTTGCGGTCACCGGCAAGAAACTCGAAGGAGGCGCGCAATGAAAACGTTTTTTGCACTCACCAAACGCAATATCAAGGTGTTTTTCAAGGACAAAGGAATGTTTTTCACCTCGCTCATCACGCCGGTGATACTTCTCGTTTTGTACGTTACGTTCCTTGCAAAAGTTTATAGAGATTCGTTTGCGTCCGCGCTTCCCGACGGCATGAGCGTGCCCGAAAAACTCGTAAACGGCATGGTTGCCGGCGAACTCGTTACGTCGCTGTTGGCGGTGAGTTGCGTGACGGTGGCGTTTTGCTCCAATCTTTTGATGGTTATGGACAAAATTTCGGGCGCAAGAAAAGATTTTCTCATTTCGCCCACAAGGAAGTCCACGATTGCGGCGGCGTATTTTTCGGGTTCGCTCCTTACGACGCTTATCGTCACTTACGTTGCCACGGCGGCGTGCCTTGTGTACGTTGCGGTGCAAGGTTGGTATTTGTCGGCGGGCGACGTGTTCCTTTTGCTCGTGGACGTATTTTTGCTTACGTCTTTCGGCACAGCTCTTTCAAGCGTCGTCAACGTGTTTTTGAAAACGCAAGGTCAAGCGTCGGGCGTAGGCACGATCGTATCGGCAGGCTACGGCTTTATATGCGGCGCGTATATGCCCATAGCGTCTTTCGGCAAGGGGCTTCAAAACTTCATTTCGCTGCTTCCCGGCACGTACGGCACGGCTCTTATGCGAAATCACGCATTGAGAGGCGTGTACGAAGAGATGTCGTCGCAAGGTTTTCCAAGCGAGGTCGTGGAGGCAATCAAGGACAGCGTCGATTGCAATATCTATTTCTTCGGCGACAAGGTGAGCGAGGGTGCAATGTACGGAGTGCTTGTTGGGGCAATCGTAGTGCTCGTTGCGGCGTACGTGCTTATCAACTATCTTACGAGCAAATCGCATCGCTCAATCGAGGATATCGCAAGAAAAACCAAAAGAAAAAGCAACAAAGATTAACAAAAAAACCGCGTAAAAATGTTGAAAAACGAGCGTTGGAAGCATAAAAATTCAATGCAAAAACAGCAAAAATCGAGCAAAAAATGCACGGATATTTTGCGGAGTTAAACGTAAAGGATAAGAATTATGAATATAGAAGTGGACATAACGGGCGTCGTCTTAAAGACGGAAAGGCTTGTTTTGAGAGAATGGAAAGAGAGTGATTTGCAAGACTTTTTCGAGTATTGCTCGGTGGAAGGCGTCGGAGAGATGGCAGGTTGGGCGCACCATGAAAACATCGAAAAATCAAAGCAAATTCTCGACTTGTTTATAAAAGAGAAAAAGACTTTTTGCATAGAACTTGAAGGCAAGGCTATCGGCTCGGTGGGAATAGAAAAGTACAACGAGAAAGAGTTTCCCGAATACGACAACCTCAAAGGCAGAGAGGTCGGCTTCGTGCTGTCAAAGGACTATTGGGGCAGAGGCATTATGCCCGAGGCAGTGAAAGGCGTGCTTGCGTATTGTTTCGACACTTTGGGCTGCGATTTCGTCGCGTGCGGACACTTCGAGTGGAACGGACAGAGCAGGCGCGTGCAAGAGAAGTGCGGATTTCATTACGTGAAAACAATCGACTATACCACGCGTATGGGCACGCACGAAAAAAGCATGAAAAACGTCTTGTTCAAAGACGAGTTTGAAAAGCGAAGACGGGCGTAAAGATAAAAAACGACAATAAAAAACGATGGCAAAAACCATCGTTTTTTCATACTTTTTCAAGCGTTTTTTGTGTTATTTCACCAGATTTTCCATGTATGCGAGATATGCTTCGGCTTTTTCGGTGGCGGCGGATTGAGAGGTTTTGCTCGTTGCGACGTAGAATTTCAATTTCGGTTCTGTGCCGCTGGGGCGCACGCAAATCCAATCTCCGTTTTCAAGGTGAAGTTTGAAAGCGTTTGTCTTGGGAAGGTCGATATTTTCGACCGTTCCGTCCGCATAAGTCTTTTTGCCGAGCACGAAATCGCTTTGCGCAAGCACCTTTGTGCCGTCTATGCAATCGAAGGCGGTCGAGCGAATTTCGCTCATGATGTTTGCCATTTTTTGCATGCCGTCAAGTCCGCCGAACGTGATAGAGCGAGCTTTTTCGACGTAGTAACCAAACTCTTTGTAGAGGTCTTGAAGCACGTCGTAAATGCGTTTGCCCACGGAGTCGAAATAGCAAATCATCTCTGCAAACGTCATGCTTGCAACGACTGCGTCCTTATCTCTTGCATGCGTACCCACAAGCGAGCCGTAGCTTTCTTCGAAGCCGAAGAGATAGGTATATTCTCCGCTTTGTTCCCACTCTTTGATTTTTTCGCCGATAAACTTAAAGCCGGTGAGAACGTCGAAGGTGGCAACGCCGTAGCTTGTTGCAAGCGCGCGCGCAAGTTCGGTGGTGACGATTGTTTTGACAAGCGCGCCGTTTTTGGGAAGAGTGCCCGTTTCTTTTTTGCGCAGGAATATGTAGTTTGCAAGCAAAACGCCGATTTGGTTGCCGTTGAGCAGCACGAATTTGCCCTCGTCGTTTCGTATTGCGATGCCCATTCTGTCTGCGTCGGGGTCTGTGCCGATGACGACGTCGCTTCCGATTTTGTCTGCAAGCTCGACTCCCAGGCGCAACGTGTCCGCCTCTTCGGGATTGGGTACGCGCACGGTTGAAAACTCGGTGTCGGGAAGAGCCTGCTCTTTGACGACGTTGACGGTGATGCCCATTCTCGAAAGAATCGTCGTGACGGGCATATAGCCGCTGCCGTGAACGGGGGTGTAGACGATTTTGACGTTTTTACCGTATTTTTCAACTGCTTCGGGCGAGAGCGAAAGTTTGCTTATCGTGTCGAAATACGCATCGTCCACGCTCTTGCCGATTACGGTGATATAGGGGTGAACTTTTTGATTGTCAAGCCCTTTGATATTGTCTGCCGTCAAATCGACCTCGGCTTCGCAAATGCCAAAATACGGGGTTTTATCTATAAATTCGACCACTTTATCCGTCGATTCGGGCGACATCTGCGCTCCGTCCTCGCCGTAAACTTTGTATCCGTTGTAGATTTTTGGGTTGTGCGACGCAGTTATCATAACGCCTGCAATCGCGTTGAGACGGCGTATTGCAAACGAGCACATCGGGACGGGATGCACCGTGTCGAAAAGGTAGGCGTTGATATTGTTTTGGGCAAGCACCTTTGCGACCTCGATTGAAAATTCGCTTGAAAAACGGCGCGTGTCGTAGGATATGACGACGCCTCTTTGCATCGCTTCTTCACCAAGCGTCTTTATGTATTCGGCAAGACCTTTGGTTGCGCGTCTTACGGTGAAAACGTTCATTCTGTTCGTCCCGAGGTCAAGCACACCGCGCATGCCTGCCGTGCCGAATTGCAGGGGACAGAAAAACATTTCTTTTTTCTCTTCTTCGTTGAGAGCGCGAAGGCGAGCTTTTTCGTCTTGCGAAAGCTCGTCGCTTTGAAGCCATTGCTCGAAATTTTTCTCGTAATCCATATCGAAAGCTCCTATTTTGATGAGCAAATTATACCGCTATTATGGCGTCCGTGTCAACGGTGATGTTTTTGTTCCTCTCAAAATAATACGTTTTTGCGGCGAGTAATTGTCCGAGCGTATAAGCACGGATTTTGCGAGTTTGCCGTTTTGGTAGTAGTCCAGATACCCTTGCGATTTTAGCCCTTCTTTGCCGTAGGTGTCCACGACTTCCTTGCCCGTTTCCAAAGTTTCGTCGTCGCGGTATTCCACTTCGAAAGGAATCGCGCCTATCGTCATAGACCTGCGTTTAATCTCGAATTTGCCCACTCCGTAGATTTCCGCACGCAAATATTTTCCGTTTGCGCTCATGCGTATCGTTATCGGCGCGCACAGAGTGTTGACGAATCGCAAATCGCTTGCCGCAGACACCATAGCGTCGAAGGAGGGCGCAACGTAGCTCACCGGCAGAGAGTGCGCTCTCACGCAAGTTATTGCAAGGTTTGCAAGCAATGCGCAGTTGTAAAGAGTGCTTGACACTTGACAAACTCCGCCGCCCACGCCTTCGACAAAATCACCGTTTTGAATGACGTACGCGGTCTTAAATCCGTTTTCGACGGTGCGTCTGCCCACGAGGTCGTTGAAAGAGAACTCGTCCTCGGGATATAGCACCAGCCCGTCGATTTTGCGCGCGGCAAGGGCGATATTGTCTTTTCTGTTCTGCTTGCTGTCGCCGTAGTAGGTGGAAAAGTGCGCAATCAGACGATACGCTTCCGTTTCGTCGTCGATGGCAAAAACTTTTTCGGACATGTTCGCTCCTCCCGCAACAATGATAATCGTAAGCGCGAGAAAAAGTGCCGATAGGGGCAATATCCCGCGTTTTATGCATATCGTTTTCATGCTTATAGTATGTGAGGATATGAAAAAACGAAACGCAGAGCAAACAGATTTTGTCGTAATAGTTGTTTTAGTATTTTTATATAGTTTATAATGGGCGGCGAGAGAGAATAAAAATGAATACTTTGATTTTGTTTTTGTCGCTGGTTGCGGGCATTGTAGGCACGGGACTTGGCGGCGTTATAGGCGTGTTGCTCAAAAATAAGGGCAACAAGATTATGGGCAGAGTGCTGAGCTTTGCGGGTGGCGTTATGGTTGGCGTCGTCACTTTCGAGATGCTTCCCGAAGCAATCGAGTATTCGAAAATCGAAAACGCAATCGAGCAATCGGGCATACTTATTGCCGTTGCCGCGCTCTTGGTGGGCATGCTCGTCATTTTCGGCTTAAACAAACTTTTGGACGTCATCGAAAACATGCGCGATACGCACAGAAGCATAGAGGAATTGCACCACGAAACGAAAGTTATCGAGGCAAACGACGCTCTTATGGCGGACGCAAGCAACGCGAGCGTTGTAAAAACGCAGGAAGTCGACAAAAAATCCCTGCTCAAAGCAGGCGTAATCATGTTGATTGCAATCGCCCTTCACAATCTGCCCGAGGGTATGGCAATAGGCGCAACCGGCGCAAGCGACACTCAAACGGGCATACTTATCGCAATCATCATCGCGGTGCACAACATTCCCGAAGGCATGGCAATTTCCGCTCCGCTCGCAAGCGGCGGCGTAAAAGGTTGGAAAACGATTTTGCTCACCGCTCTTGCCGGCGCGGCAACCGTTTTGGGAGCAGTGATAGGTCTTGCCGTCGGCGGAATAAGCAAACTCGCAAGCGGCATTTGTATGGGGCTTGCGGGCGGCGCGATGCTTTACGTGACGTTCTGCGAAATTTTGCCGCAATCCATACTTATGGAAGAGGGCAGAGTGCCTGCCGTAAGCATGCTTGTGGGTATAATTTGCTCTATGATTTTCGTTTTTGCGTTTTAAGAAAAAATTTCTTTTAAAAATAGACGAATAAGCGGCAAAGTCGTGTTACAATTCAGTCGATGAAAAGCATAGCGACAAAAAGCGGAATATCGAAATATTTGACCTCGCCGTTCGACGTCGAGGTTTTCGATACCCTAAAATCTTCCAATCTCACCGCAAAGGACGAAATCAAGCGCACGGGTCGCACGAATTTCGTCATAGTCGCAAGAGAGCAAACGGGGGGAAGAGGACGCTTCGAACGCAAGTTTTTCTCGCCGAAAGATTGCGGTGCGTATTTCAGTGCGGTGATTACGCCAAAGAGCGAACAAACGGAATATATCACTCCGCTTTGTGCCGTTGCAACCGCCAACGCAATTCGCCGAGTGTGCGACAAGGACGCAAAAATCAAGTGGGTGAACGACGTTTACGTCGGCTCGAAAAAATGCGTCGGGATTCTTTGCGAGGCGGTCGCGAGCAGGAATTCGGCAAATATCGACAGAATCGTCATGGGAATAGGCATAAACCTTTTCAAGCCCGACGGAGATTTCGACGACGAAATCAAAAACATTGCGGGATTTGTCGGCGAAGGCGTCGAGGACGTAAGCAACAAAATTATCGCTCAAACGCTGAATAATATTTGGGATTTGCTTGAAAATTTCGATAAACACGAGATTTGCAAGCAGTATAAAAATCTCTCGATGCTCATAGGCAAGCAAGTTTCGGTGTGCAGAGTGGAAAGACAAGACGAAACGGCAACAGTTTGCGACATAGACGAAAGATGCAGGCTTGTCGTTGAATACGAGGACGGGAAAATCGAGAATTTAGACGGCGGAGAGGTGCGTATAAAATGGTAAAATCTCAAAACGGAATTGCAGAATCAAACAAAAAAGCGGTGTCAAGAACTTTGCGCCTTGTGCGTATCGCAATTTTCGTCGCGCTAATAATAGTAGGGGCGTTCGTCAAATTTCCCATAGGCATCGTGCCCGTATCCATGCAGTTTGCGTTTTGCATGTTCGCATCTCTCATGCTCGGCGGATTGGATTCCTTTATCTGCGTTGCGATATACATCGTAATGGGACTTATCGGTATCCCCGTGTTTTCTGCGGGCGGCGGCTTTGCCTACGTTTTGCAACCCACTTTCGGCTATATTCTCGGCTTTTTGATTGCCGCTCCCGTCGGCGGATTTATCGCAAGAGGTTTCAAAAACGACGCGAAACTCAATATTTTCCGCTTGCTTGCGGGTGCGTTTTGTTCGCTTGCAATCGTCTATACCGTCGGCGTTATGTATATGTATCTCATGCTCAATTTTTACGTCGGTACGGCAATGTCCATGTCAAAGGCATGGATGGCGGGGTGTGCGGTGTTTTTGCCCACCGATTGCAGTTGGTGCGTCGTGGGCGCACTCGTGACTTACGGTGTGCTCAGAAGATATAATCCGCAAATCACGGTGTCCAAAAAAATGCATTCCGAGCCTTACGTCAGAGAAATCGACTGATTTTTTTTGCTTTTTTTGAGCTTTTTGCGTATTGTATTCGCGCGATAAATATGCTAAAATATTGGTACAATAATATTTACGGGAGCAAATTATGCAAAACGAAATCACAAAACCCACAGATCTTTTGAATCAAGACGGCAATATCGCCGAGCCGGGATTTGCCAAAAAGATGCTTTATAATTACAACCGCGAAAACATAACGGCAAAGAAAACCCGTCTTAAAGAGTGGGATTACTACTACATTTCAAACAAAGAGTTCGCGCTCTGCCTTACCATCAGCGATATGGGATTCGTCGGCGCGTTGAGCCTTACGGTTATGGACTTCGTAACTCCCGCTCAATTTACAAATTCCGCAATATGCCTCTTCCCGATGGGCAAGTTCAATATGCCAAGAACGAGCGAAAAGGGCGACTGCTCCTGGAAAATCGGCAAAGTGGAAATGAAGTTTGAAAACGACGGCGAAAAACGTCACCTCACGGGCGTTTATCCCAATGCAGACAAGTTCGGTACGGACGTCAAGTGGGATATCGTCATCTCCGAAGTCCCCGAAGAGAGCATGGTTATCGCAACTCCCTTCAACAAAAAAGGACATTTCTATTTCAACCAAAAAATCAACTGCATGAAGGCGGAAGGAAGCTTCTTCCTCGGCGACAAAGAATGCAAGTTCGACGGCGCGGACAGCCTTGCAACGCTTGACTGGGGACGCGGCGTCTGGACGTACGACAACACTTGGTACTGGGGCAGCTTGCAAACGCGCCTCAAAGACGGCTCTACGTTCGGCTGGAACATCGGCTACGGCTTCGGAGACACCACCGCCGCAAGCGAAGATATGTTCTTCTACAACGGCAAGTCCCACAAAATCGGCCGCACCGAGTTTATCATCCCCGGCGATAAAGAGGGTGAACCGCGCTATATGGAAGACTGGAAATTCGTCTCCGACGACGGACGTCTCGACTGCACCTTCCATCCGCTCATCGACCGTTACGAGCCGTTCGACCTCAAAGTCATGTGCATGATCCCTCACCAAGTTTTCGGCTATATCTCCGGCAAATGCGTCCTTGACGACGGCACCGTGATAGAGCTTGAGGATGAGCTGGGGTTTGCAGAGAAAGTTCACAACAAATGGTAAAAAGTCGCTATTTGGCGACTGACTTCGTCAGAACGCCACCTCAACAAAATCATGTACGACTATGTACATTGGGTTTTGTTTCGGTGGCATTCTTCCTTGCCATTCATCCAAATATCGACTTTTTACAAAAGAGCTATATAGGCGGAAATATATATGAATTACAACGGTGAAGGCGTGCACGCGCTCGTGTGCGCAGTGGAGGATTTGACCAACTCCAATCTCATTTTTGTTGACAGAAAGCTCAAACCCGTGTTGAAGTGTTTGGCGTACTATCCCGAGTTCCGCTCGGTGCTTTCAAAATGCAATCAAGGTTTCGACTACGACGCGGAAAAGAAAAAAGCATGCGCAAAGCTCGGCGACAGCGACGTTTTCAGACTTCCCAAAAATCCGAAAACGCTGGTTGCGCTCGTGTCCAATATGCTTGTGGAATTCGATGCGGACGGCATGGATATAGTGGGTTTTTCGGCAAAGTATTTCCCCGAAGAGACAAAGCAAGCCTGCTTCGAACAGTTTTGTTCGAGAGTGGTCGAACCGTTTAAACTTGCGCTCGTATCCCTTGTCGTTGACGGAGTGGAGGAAGAGCCGCAAGCGGTTGAACGCACGGTGGAATTTGCGTCCAGCGGACTTCATCAACAAACCGAATATCTTATCGTTGCAATGTACAACAATTTGCAAGAGGCGGCAATGGAAGAAGAGGAAAGAGCAGAGTTTATGGTTATGCTCGAAGGCTTTGCCGCCGCTCTCGACACGCGCGACTCGCTTATGATAAAAGCGGTTTGGACGGGACTTAAAAAAGCGCTCAACGCCAAAAAGCTTTGTCAAAAAGAAGTTGAAAAGACAAACGACGTGCTTCGTTTGTATCTTGTGACAAAATAATACGATTTGACACAAAACGGGGGTTTATCTTTGAAAAAACGAAAGATAAACCCCTTGTTTTTAAATAGGGGGAAATTATGAAAGCAAACAAGATTATCGTTGCATGCGTTTTGGCAGGCGCAATTTTGTTCTCGTGCTTTGCACTGGTGTCATGTGGCGACAAAAACGAAAAAAACGACAAAGCAATCGTTTACGTCACCGCGCTTTTCGGAGGCGGACTATACGACACTCAAAAGAACGAAGCGGTGTGGGAGCCGTTCAAAACCGAGGTTGATGCCGTAAAAGTTATGAAAGGCGAGATGAGTATGAATGAAATCGTTTCGCATTTCAAAGACGAATTTTCGGATATATTAAAACTGGTGGGAAGTGCCGTAAGTTACAAAGAAGGATCTCTTCTTTGGAATCTCACTTTGGACAACGAGGGCAATTCCTACAATCCCAATATCGCTCCGGCAAACGGTTTGCCCAAGGATGCGAGCGGCAACGTAATGGACGTGAGTTACGGCGCATTCGGAATTTACAAAAACTTTGTTGACAACATTGCCGAAAAATATTCGAACCGCTACGACGTTTTGATCTACAATCAGGACTGGCGTATGTCACCCGCAAAGAGTGCGGCGGAGCTTGAAAACTTCATCGAACGCAACGGCTATAAAGAAGTGATATTTATGTCGCACAGCATGGGCGCACCCGTGGTGAACAACTATCTTGCAAGAAGCGAAGCGAATCGCAACAAAGTCAAGTTGTATATGGGTTTTGCGCCGGCAACTCTCGGCTCGTTCGACGCTCTTGCCGCAATGGCTTGCCCCGACGTGTACGTTGACAATTTTCTCGGCGGCATGGATTTGAGCGGATTGCCCGTGGACGTATATGCAATCGTTGACAGCGTCGTCAACGGCAAGCTCGGCGATTTCTTCCGCAATAATCAAGGACTTATGTCCCTTGTCCCGTCGTGGCAACTTATAAGCTCCGACCAATACGACGACGACAATCCGGCAATCACCGTCGACGGAAAGGCAATCACAACGAAAGAAGAACTTTACGACCTCTACAAGTCGATGCGTTGGGCAAAATATCTCGTTCCGCGCACGAAACAGGAAATCAAGGATTCCGATGACGGCGCGGATTACGCAAGAGTTTTGGCAACCGACGGACAACCTGCCGACAAGGACGGGTATAGGCTCAAAGATTTTGCCGCAAACCTCGACGAATATTTCGACAACATGTTTATAAACGGCAAAATCGCAAGCGAAAGCATAGAAAATTCCTATTATTTCCTCGGCACAGGCGGCGCAAGCACCATTACCAATCTTGAACTTACCACAGTCAAAGACGAGGACGGCAATATAGTATATGACGATTACGGCTGTGTGAAGTACAATTACAAACTTGTCACCGCAGGCGGTGCGCAAAGCAAGTGGGGCGACGGAACAGTGCCGTATTACAGTTCTATCGGAGGAAACACCGCAACGGCGGAATATATTGCAACCCTCGGTGACAGGCTCATCGAACTTGCCGGTGAAAATCACGGTATGGTGGGCGTCGATTGGGATTTGCTTGGGCCGCATGTGATGAATTTGCTTGAAAAACACGCCTAAAACCGCCAGATTGAGCGAATAAACGTGTTAATAGCACTCCGTGATAAAAATCGCGGAGTGCTTTTTCGTCCTCTGCAAGAGGGGAGGGGATATACTTTTATTGCAATGTTCCCCTTTCCTCAGGTGTTTGGACTTCGGCGTTTGCAAAGCAATCCGCCTCGTTCGCTTTGGCTACAACACATTCACAGGATGTGTTGCTTAACGCGTCGCGCCCACACCGCCGTTCCCCCTTAAAAGGGAACCCACGGCGACCGCGTAGCGGGGGACAACACTCAACGCTCGCATAGATAGGGACATTTCACTTATTATGCCACCGTCCTTTATGCGCCGGCTACGCAACAACATGGCGCAGTCGCTTGTACTACGCACACAAGGGCTCCCGCACGGCAAAAACAAGCGAACTTGTGCTTGTATATCAAAGATGAAAGCGAAGTTTTTTGCCGTGTGGGAAGAGGAGCACAAAGAGCCAAGGCGAACAACTGCAACTTGTTGTGGTTGAAGCAAAAGGAGCTTGTGTGCGACGAAAGCTCGGTGTTCGCTACGGTCGTCGCCTTGCGACTCCAATTCCGTCTTCGAATGAGCAAATACCGTGTATAAGAACGCCCTGAATGAGTGTTCGTTTATCCGCTTGCGTGCAAAGCACGCAAAACAGCAAGCAGATAATTTGGCGGAACTGCGGCGGGAGTTTTTGTCCGTGTATGAACTGATAGCACAAATTCTCTGCGCGGTAGGAATGTAAAAAACAAGGCAAACAAAAGGAAGACGCACAAAATTGCGCGTCTTCCGTCAAATTGCCTTGTTTTTTACATGTGTGTCGTCTTATCTTCTCCGATGCCGATCATGCCGTCGACGACGTACTTTTTGCCGTTGGTGTCGGTGACGTAGCCGCTGATCTTGCCGTAGGGAAGCGCATAGTAGCAAAGCAAGGGAATGGGCATATAGAACACTTGATCGATCTCGAACTTTATGTCCACGATGCCTTTGCCCGCTTCGTCCTTGATATACCACGTTTTTGCTTTTTTCTTGCCTTTCTCGTGAGTGAATACGACGGGCGGCATGGGGAAGGACTCGTTGTCAACCCAAATGACGTTTTCGTTGTATTGGTGTTGGTCGACGGATTGATTGCGAGTGAGGTTAAACGCAAAATATTTTTTCACGCCGTCATCGTCGATTTGTCCCATTGTGGTGAGCCAATCGTAGTGTGCGTTGAAAGGATAATAGCCTTTGTGGTCGTCGATGATACCAACGGAGCGTTCGTTTGTGGTGTACACTTTGCCGTTGAGGGTTATCGTGCCGCTTGCCTTGAAGAAATCCTTTTCGCTGTACAAAGCGTTTCTGAACGAGCCGTCCTTGTTTCTTGCAAGGGGCATAACCCCGTTGGCAAGAGGGGAAATACGTTCAAAGCGAATATCGATTGTAAATTCGCCGTTTTTGCCTTTCGTAAAACCTTTTGCGCGCGCTTTGCCGTTGAGGAAATCGTTTTCGATTTTATACTCGCTGGTTTTCGTCTTGCAATAGCAACAGTCGTCCACGAGTTGAGATGCCACGTGCGCCTTTTTCTTGGGGACGAGATTTCGCCAGCTGTAAATTTTGTTTTCCTTTTTGTCGTACCAAACGAAGATGGAGAAGCCCATCGGACCGGTGCTGTACACCGCACTGATGAGCGCGCCTTCGTCCATATGAACTTCAAACGCCTCCCATTCGACAAGTCTTGACGGCTTCATAAAATCGGGCATTTTGTTTCCGCACGGTTTCACTGCGTCAAGAAGATTGAGATTTTTGAAAGGCGCGTCGAAAGTGCCGAAATGCACTTTGCCGTTTTCCACGATAGAATCGGGGGTGGGGGCAGGCATACGCGTCGAACTGATGTAGTCGGGTAAATTGCTCATTCTTTTTCTCCCTTAGTATAGTATTCAAATTGTAACACAATAGTTTTTTGCTTGCAAGACGCTTGCACGATTTTTTTGCACAATCGTACGATATTTTTTTATAAAATGCTACTATTTAGACAAAACGTATCATATTTCATCACGTTGTTGTCAACAAAAATCGGCAGCAGGGCTGTTTCGGGCTTTTGAAAGTGCGGCGAAATTGCGTTGAAAACGTCGAAGTTATGATTTTTGAAGAATTGGCAACAATAATCAAATCAAAAAAAGGAGATATTATTATGTCATTCAATCCGTTCGAGCAAAAACCCGAAAATATCGAAAAACTGTTTTGCGACTGGAAAACGATGTATCCGCAAAGCTATTCCAAAAACGACGTAAGTCCGTTCACCAAACTTCGTTGCATACTGACAAACGGAGCGGAGTACGAAGCGGTGTGGTTTTCGCATCAATTTTTTCGCCATTGCACAAACAACGATTTGAGAAGAGAACTTGCGCTGATCAGAAAAAGCGAGCAAGCGCAACAAAAAATCGGCGCGTGTTTAAAGCCTAAGGACGAAACCGTGCTGGAAACCACCATAGGATACGAGCAACTTGCCGTCGAGCTCACCGCAATGCTTGCCATGCGCGAGCCGGATAAAAGAGTGAAAGCCGCTCTCGATTTCGCGCTTTTGGAGGATTTCGACCACCTTTACAGATATGCCGATTTGCTGGATATGGAGCACGGCGTGCATGCGGAAAACCTTGTCGGAGAACTCACCGAAATCATGCCTGCGCGCCCCACGATAACTCATCATCGCTATCCGAAAGACGAGGTGAAAAAGCCCGTCGATTTCAAAAAGGCAAGCCCGGTGACGAAGCTCGATGTTGCAATTATCACGGCGGCGGAGCAACAAACGATGAACTACTATATGAACCAGTGCGGATTTTACGAAACCGACCTCGGCAGACGGTTGTATCAGGAAATCGCAATGGTTGAGGAACAGCACGTGTCGCAATACGGCTCGCTTATGGACGTAAAACAAAGTTGGCTTGAAGGGTGGCTATGCCACGAGTACACCGAGTGCTACGTCTATTATTCTTGTTTTAAGGACGAAACCGACAAGCACGTCAAAAAGATTTGGGAGATGTGCCTATTGCAAGAAATCACGCACTTGCACAAGGCTTGCGAGTGTCTTGAAAAGTACGGGAAAAAGAATTGGCAAGAGGTTATCCCCGACGGCAATTTCCCCGAACTTCTTGCGTTTAAATCCACAAAGAATTACGTGCGCGACGTCATTGCGAATACGGTGTGCAACACGGCGCACAGAGAGGGCTACGTTTCAATCAACGACCTTGACGACAATGCGGAGTTTTTCACCTATCAAAAGATTGTCAACGCAAACGAAAAGATGACGCCGAGCCACAGCGTCATCGACGCGCATATCGACAAGGAGGGTAAGGACTATCGCTATGAAAACTCTCCATCGCCCGTTGAAAGTTTGAGATCGAGAACAAAAGACAACACCACGCTCGGAAGAGTGAAGAATTGCAAATAAATCCAAAACTAACAGTTTATATTGCAAAAATACTACAATAAAATATCGATTGTGCAAAATATTCAAATCGCTCGCTTGTTGCGGGCGATTGTATTTTGTGCGGCACAAATTGTGTTGAAAATTGCAAAAAGGTTTGTTATAATAAAAACGAGGAGTGTATATGAGATACGACGAAAACTATTTTCAAAACGGCAAAAATCAAGACGAGCCGAAAACCATTCAAAGCGCGCTCTTAGACGGAGAACAAGTCCTTTGGAGCGGCAAACCGCAAAAGAAAGCGTTTGTGCTCAACAATGTGTTGAAGATGCTTCCCGTCGCGCTTTTGTGGATTGTGTTCGACACGTTTTTTATCGTTATGCTTACAAGAACCGCAGATATGATCCCTCTGCCGGCAATCGTATTTTTGTGCGTATTTTTCGTGTTCCACCTCATGCCCGTGTGGATATGGATTTATAGATGCGTCACCGCAAGCAAACGCCACAAAAACATCGAATACGCTTTTACCGACAAGCGCATAATCGTGCGCAAAGGCGCGGTTGCCGTTGACTTCAAAAGCATAGATTATAAAGACGTCGTCGCCGTCAATTTGCGCTACGGCCTTATCGACAAGGCGGCGAAAGTCGGAGATATTTACATCACCTCAACCGGCAAGGCAACCGTCCTCGAAGATCTTGAAAATCCCGCTTCCGTCGAGCAACTGCTTCAACAAATCGTATCCGACAAAAAGCCGGACGTCGCTTTCACCGACAATGCAAAAGCCACTTACGTCAAGTGTAAGTATTGCGGCAAAAAGAACGTGTCGAGTGCAAGCTCTTGTTCTTCTTGCGGCGCCCCTCTCGATTAAAGCGCACCAAATAGCGAATAACTGAGCCGATAACAAGTCGCTCCAAAATCACGTACTATGTGTACGTTGGGTTTTATTTCGCGCAGGTGTTGCCTTGTTCTTCATCTATTTGGTGCGCTTTACAAGCGCATCATTGAGCGAATAACTGAGCCGATAACAAGTCGCTCCAAAATCACGTACTATGTGTACGTTGGGTTTTATTTCGCGCAGGTGTTGCCTTGTTCTTCATCTGTTTGAAGCACTCTTTACAAGCGCATTATTGAGCGAATAACTGCGGCAGAGTTGCTCTCCCGCCAATTCATTTACGTCTGGTAACTTAGGATTATCGGTCATGCAACTCGTTATTGTTCTTATCTCAATGATACATTTTAATAAAAGTCGGAGTAATAACCGTATCGATATCCGTCAGCTCCGAATCGTAAACGCAATCCGAAGTTCAGCCGTTTTGTTTAGTTCGCAACATAAAAACAAAACGGCGGTTTTATTGTTTGAACGAAAAAGAATTGTTGCGAAAGTGCGGTTTTGGGTATGGACATTTTGTATTTTATTTTATAAAATAGTTTTATAAAGGCATAAGAGGTTTGAAATGAGTTTGATTTCCAAAATAGTCAATTTGTTTTCGCCCACGGCGCAAAAGACGGGCGAGGACAACGGAAATAAAACGGGCGTAACTTCGCGGCGTATGCGCGAGGCGTGTTGCGCTATGGCGGAAGAGGGCGTCGTTTTGCTGAAAAACGACGGTGTTTTGCCCATAAAAGCCGACGACGAAATTGCGGTTTTCGGACGTACGCAAATCAACTGGTTTTGCGTGGGATACGGCTCGGGCGGCGACGTGAAAGTTCCCTACAAAACGTCTTTTGCAACCGCTTTGAAAAATCAAAACGAGATAAAAATCAACGGGGACGTAATGTCGGTTTACGAGGATTGGTGCGCAAAGCACGTTCCCGACGAAGGTTTTTGGGGGCACTGGCCGTATAGTTTCAAGGAGATGCCCGTCACGCTCGATTTTGTCAGAAAGGCAAGAGAAAGCTCGAACGTGGCGTTTGTCGTCATAGGTCGCGCGGCAGGCGAGGACAGAGAGCAAAAACTCAAAGACGGAAGTTTTTATCTCACAAAAGACGAGTTGCAACTCATTGACAAAGTCATCGCCGTATTTGAAAAGACGGTGCTTGTTCTCGACGTCGGCAACGTAATAGACTTTGAAGAAATCGATGAATTCGGCGACAGAATCAGCGCAATCGTGCTTGCATGGCAAGGCGGTATGGAAAGCGGACGCGCCCTTTGCAACGTGCTGTCGGGCAAGGTCAATCCGTCGGGCAGACTCACCGACACGATAGCGGTCGATTACGACTTGTACCCGTCGCAAGAGTTTGGATTCAAGGACTACAACGTATATCGGGAAGACGTGTTTGTCGGTTATCGCTATTTCGAAACCTTTGCAAAGGAAGAAGTGCTGTATCCGTTCGGCTTCGGACTGTCTTACACCTCGTTTGACGTGTCCGCAAGCGTCGAAAAAAAAGAGAACGGTGTGAAAGTTCGAGTAAAAGTCAAAAATATAGGCGAGCGCACGGGCAAAACCGTTGCGCAGGTGTACGTCAAAAAAGCGGACGGAATGTTGCCGAAGCCTGCAAGAGAACTCGTTGCGTATTTCAAGACCGACGAGCTTGAAAGCGGTGAAGAGCAGCAGCGCGTTTTCGATATAAGCGAATACGAGCTTTCGAGTTACGACGAGGAAGGCGCGACGGGCTACAAGGCGTGTTGGGTGCTCGAATACGGCGATTACGAGTTTTTCGTAGGCGAAAACGTGAGGGACTCAACGAGCGTGGGTAGCGTGCGTTTCGACAAGAAAATCACGAGCGAGTGCCACACGGCTTGTTCGCCGCAAAAGGATTTGTCCGTTCTGTCGAGATACGATTCGGCAAACTCGCTTTGCGCGGATTTGTCGCAATTTTCGGGTAAAGAAACATTTGCCGAGTTCAAACAAAAGATGGACGGACTCACCGACGACGAGGTCGAGCGATTTATGCACAATCTTGAATATACACTTGAAAATTACGGTTGGAAAAACTGTGTCGTCAAGGCTCAAAGCGGCTATCTCAAAGAACGCATAGAACAGAATATGCCGACCGAGATTGCGCAAAACAAGGACTTAAAAGTGCCGTTTTGCGATGTTAAAGACGGTGTTGCGACGATAGACGAATTTATATCCACGCTTTCGGACGAGGAACTGGAAACGCTGTGCCACGGCGATTTGCGCATGAACAGTCCTCTGGGCGCACCCGGCAACGCAGGCGCGTTCGGGGGAATAAGCGAGAGCTTGCGAGCAAAGGGCGTGCCGAGCGCAATCACCACAGACGGTCCCAGCGGAATAAGGCTTTGCCAAAAGGCAAGTCTGCTGCCGTGCGGAACGTGTATAGCGTCGTCCTGGAACGAAAAACTTGCCGAAGAGCTCTACTCATGCGTAAGCTCGGAGATGGTGGAAAAAGGTTCGGACGTGCTTCTCGCGCCGGGAATGAACATACACAGAAATCCGCTTTGCGGCCGCAATTTCGAATACTATTCGGAAGATCCGTATCTGACGGGCAAGACGGCAAGCGCGGTCGTGAGGGGCATACAAAAAGAGGGCGTGGCAAGTTGCGTAAAGCACTTTGCTTGCAACAATCAGGAAAGATATCGCTATATAAACGACAGCAGATTGAGCGAAAGAGCGTTGAGAGAAATATATCTCAAAGGTTTTGAAATCGCCGTCAAAGAAGGGGATCCGCTTGCGGTTATGACGTCGTACAACAAGATAAACGGCGTGTACGCATATCACAACTACGATCTCGTCACCACGATTTTGCGCAGAGAGTGGGGATATGAAAATGTTGTGATGACGGATTGGTGGACGAAAAAGGCGAAAAATCCGCTTTTCAAGGGCGTCGACGACAATGCGTACAGAGTGCGTGCCGGCGTTGACGTGCTTATGCCGGGCGGCTCCAGAGTGCGTGGCAAGTATGACGGCTCAACCCTCAAATCTTTGAACAACGGAGGGCTAAAACGCTCCGAACTGCAACGCACCGCAAGACACGTGTTGAGTTTCTTGCTGAAAGTTCAAAGCGTGCGCGACAAGATTGAAAAATAAAGGTTTTGAGCGGATATCCGCTCGAATAGGAATATTATGAGAAATTTCAAAAAGATTTTGACAGTACTTTTGACGCTTGTCGTTTTGATGACGGCATGCGCGATTTTGGTTGCTTGCAACGACGATGCCGACAGAACAGAAGTCGTGACGTTCGTCAAGGCAAGCGCAAGCGAGGACGGATATGCCACGGTGTATGCCCCCGACGACAGAGATATAAAAATCATGGTGCTGTCCGATCCGCAAGTGGACGTGTACGAAAAGTACAAGGTTGTGGGAAGCCCCGGCAACGACAAGACGTATTCGTTCGTCAAAGATTTTGTGACGGCGACCGATCCCGATCTGGTGATAATCAACGGCGACCTCGTGATGAACGATATGCCCTTGAAATCCTCAACGCCGTACTTTGACAGATACGCCGAGATTTTCGAAGAGTTGAAAACACCGTGGACGTTTGCTTTCGGCAATCACGATTGCGATTTGAAATGGACTGTCGATTCTGCCGATGTCGACACTGCGAACAGACAGAGTTCAAAAGCAAAACTTATTGCGTATCTTGACGAAAAATATCCGCATTGCCTTATGAACTCGGATACGGCGTGTCTTGACGGCGACGGAAATCATTTCGTCAACGTGCGCACGCACGCGGGCGAACTTATTTATACGCTCTGCCTTTTCGACTGCACGTTTAACGAAAGCAAGGTGTACAACTACACGCCGACGGCAAATCAGGTTGAGTGGTATCGCAACACCATAAATGCGATTTCCGACAAAACGCTCGGTGCGAACAGGGGCGAAAAAGTCGTAAAAAGCATGATTTTCAACCATGTCGGCATCCCCGAATTCAAGGAAGCGTGGGAAAAGGCATGGAACGGCGGAAGTCCGACAGAAGATTATTTTTACGGGCATTATTTCGAGGGTAACTACTCCAAAAAATACGGGGATTTGCCCGAAGAGGACAGAATTTTCCCTGCGGTGAAAGCACTTGGCAGCACCACGGCGATATTTATGTGCCATCATCACGACAACGATTTTTCCGTCAACTACGAGGGCGTGCGCCTGACTTTCGGACAACACTCGGGTTATTCGCACAACTACCGCACGACGCACGACGAGCACGGCAACGGCCCGACGGATTACGCAAACTGGGCAGGCGTGAGCTTTGAAAGAGTGGATGATTACGGCGACCAAAGAGGAGGCACTTGCGTTACGATTTCGAAAGAGGGCGAATTTACGATTACGCCGACTTATGCAAAAGACGTTCTCGCGAATTACGCAACAGAATATTATATCGACTACGACCAAGTTGCCGCGGCTCTTGAAGCCAACCCCAAATTCGAGAGCGGAAAAGGTCATATCGCACGCGGAACGGACAGAAAATGGAAGTTGAATTAAGCGGTTTTTCTTGCCCGAAACAATAAACGATACACAAACGGCGAATTGTCGATTTTATTGATAAAAAAATATTGATATACAACGAAAATATGCTTGACAGTATGTGCTTGTTTAGATACAATTATATCGATAAATAGTTATCGAAATAGTTTTACATACGAAAGATAACTTAAAAAATTTGTAAAATCGCTATAGGAGAAGCAAGCATGGAAGCAAGAAACGTTATCGACAGCGTAGAAAGACTCGAAGAGGCAATTGCGCGTGTTCGCAAGGCTCAAAAAGAGTTTGCAACTTACACGCAAGAGCAAGTGGACAAAATCTTTTTTGCGGCGGCAGTCGCGGCAAACAAGATGAGAATACCTCTTGCAAAACTCGCGGTTGAAGAAACGGGCATGGGCATCGTTGAGGACAAAGTCATCAAAAACCACTATGCGTCCGAGTATATCTACAACGCATACAAGGACACCAAAACCTGCGGAATTATCGACGAGGACAAGGCATACGGCACAATCAAGATTGCCGAGCCCATCGGACTTGTGGCTGCGGTTATCCCCACCACAAACCCCACGTCCACCGCAATATTCAAGACGCTCATTTCGCTCAAAACGAGAAACGGCATCATCATCAGCCCTCACCCCAGAGCGAAAAAATCCACGATAGCGGCGGCAAAAGTCGTGCTTGACGCGGCGGTTGAAGCGGGCGCACCCGAAGGCATCATCGATTGGATTGATTGCCCCAGCCTCGAAATGACCAACCTCATCATGAAAGAAGCGGACGTCATTTTGGCAACCGGCGGTCCGGGTATGGTCAAAGCTGCATATTCCAGCGGCAAGCCGGCAATCGGCGTCGGCGCAGGCAACACTCCCGCAATCATCGACGATACAGCAGACGTTACGCTTGCTGTCAACTCCATCATTCATTCCAAGACGTTTGACAACGGCATGATTTGCGCAAGCGAACAATCCGTCATCGTTTTGGACAAAGTGTACGAGCAAGCAAAGAAAGAGTTTAAGGACAGAGGTTGCTACTTCCTCGACGAAGAGCAAACCGAAAAGGTAAGAAAAACCATTCTCATCAACGGTGCGCTCAATGCAAAAATCGTCGGACAAAAGCCGGTTACTATCGCAAAACTTGCGGGCTTTGATGTTCCCGAATCCACAAAAATCCTTATCGGTGAAGTGGAAAGCGTGGATTTAAGCGAAGAATTCGCACACGAAAAACTCTCTCCCGTACTTGCAATGTACAGGGCAAAAGATATCAGCGATGCATTTGACAAAGCAGAACGTCTTGTCGCAGACGGCGGATACGGACATACGTCCTCCATTTATCTCGACGCAGTGACTCAAAGAGCAAAACTCGACGAGTTTGCCTCAAGAATGAAGACTTGCCGTATCTTGGTCAACACCCCCTCTTCGCAAGGCGGTATCGGCGATTTGTACAACTTCAAACTCCGTCCGTCCCTCACGCTCGGCTGCGGAAGCTGGGGCGGAAACTCCGTGTCCGAAAATGTCGGAGTCAAGCACCTTATCAACATCAAAACGGTTGCGCAAAGGAGAGAAAACATGCTTTGGTTCAGAGTGCCTCAAAAGGTCTATATGAAGAAGGGTTGCCTGCCCGTCGCTCTTGACGAACTCAAACACGTCATGGGCAAAAAGAAGGCGTTTATCGTCACAGACAGTTTCTTGTATAACAACGGATACACCAAGCCCATCACCGACAAACTCGACGAAATGGGCATTCAACACACCACGTTCTTCGACGTCGCTCCCGATCCGACGCTTGCGTGCGCAAAAGAAGGCGCGGCACAGATGGCGGCGTTCAAACCCGATTGCATCATCGCGCTCGGCGGCGGTTCCGCAATGGACGCAGGCAAGATTATGTGGGTGATGTACGAGCATCCCGAAGTCGACTTTATGGACATGGCGATGCGCTTTATGGACATCAGAAAGAGAGTGTACACTTTCCCCAAGATGGGCGAAAAGGCATACTTTATCGCAATTCCGACCTCTGCGGGCACAGGTTCCGAAGTCACTCCGTTTGCGGTTATCACCGACGAAAAGACGGGCGTGAAATATCCGCTTGCGGACTATGAACTTTTGCCGAACATGGCAATCATCGACGCGGACTTCCACATGAGCGCGCCAAAGGGACTCACTGCGGCGAGCGGTATCGACGCCGTGACGCACGCACTCGAAGCGTACGCTGCAATGCTTGCAACCGATTATACCGATTCGCTCGCGCTCCGTTCGTTGAAGATGATTTTCGAGTTCTTGCCCAGAGCTTACGACAACGGCCCGAACGACCCCGTCGCAAGAGAGAAGATGGCAAATGCCGCAACTATGGCAGGTATGGCGTTTGCAAACGCATTCCTCGGAGTATGTCACTCCATGGCGCACAAACTCGGTGCGTTCCATCATCTGCCCCACGGCGTTGCAAACGCGCTCATGATCGACGAAGTGCTTCGCTTCAACGCAAGCGAAACGCCCACGAAGATGGGTACGTTCCCGCAATACGCATATCCGCACACACTTGAAAGATACGCAGAAGTTGCCGACTATCTCGGAATCAAGGGTAAAAACGACAAAGAAAAACTCAACAACCTCATCAAAGCTATCGACGAACTCAAAGCAAGAGTCGGAATCAAGCCGACAATCAAGGATTACGTCCCCGACGAAAAAGATTTCCTCGATCGCCTTGACGATATGGTCGAACAAGCGTTTGACGATCAATGCACGGGCGCAAATCCGAGATATCCGCTCATGAGCGAAATCAAACAAATGTATCTCAACGCATACTATGGCAAACACACCGAGGTTTAATAGGAGGAAAATATGAATCTTGACAGAATCATTGCCGTGAGAACAAACAAAACAGTCTATCGCGACGGAGAATATTGCGTCAAAGTTTTCGACGACGATTTCTCCAAGGTGGACGTTCTCAACGAAGCTCTCAACCAAGCAAGAGTGGAAGAAACGGGACTCAACGTGCCCAAAATCGTCGAAGTGACCAAAATCGACGGCAAGTGGGCAATCGTGTCCGAGTACGTCTCGGGCAAAACGCTTGCAAGACTTATGGAAGAAAACCCCGACAAAAAAGACGAATATCTCGAAAAATTCGTCGATTGGCAAATCGAGGTTCAATCCAAAAAGTGCCCCTTGCTCACCAAACTTCGCGACAAGATGAACAGAAAAATCGACTTGACTAATCTTGACGAAAGTATAAAATATGAATTGCACACAAGGCTTGAGGGTATGCCCAAACACAACAAGCTCTGCCACGGCGATTTCAACCCGTCCAACATCATCGTGAAAGAGGACGGCACGCCGTACTTCATCGACTGGTCGCACGCAACGCAAGGCAACGCTTCGGCGGACGTTGCAAGAACGTATATGCTTTTCTGGCTTGCGGGCGATATCGAAGGCGCGGAAAAATATCTCGACCTCTTCTGCCAAAAGAGCGGAACGGACAAGAGATACGTGCAAAAATGGATGCCTATCGTTGCGGCTTCGCAATCTGTTAAAGGGCATGAAAAAGAAAGAGAATTCCTTATGTCGTGGATCGACGTTGCGGAATTTCAATAATGAGAGGGAAAAATATGAAAGTCACAGTGTGTATCGGCAGTTCCTGCCATATCAAAGGATCAAGACAAGTCGTAGAGCAACTTCAATATCTCATTGCCAAGAACAACCTCAAAGAACAAGTGGAACTCGGCGGCACGTTCTGCATGGGCAAGTGCCAACAAGGAGTGTGCGTTACGGTTGACGACGCGTTCTTCTCGCTCACGCCCGAAACTACCGACGAATTCTTCAAAAAGGAGATTCTTGCAAAGGTAAAATAAATGATAATCATCAGAATTTGCGTTGGCAGTTCTTGCCATCTTAAAGGCTCGCAGGAGATAGTCGATATGCTTCGAAGCGAGATCGAACAAAGACATCTCGAAGGCGAAATAGTGCTTTCGGGAAGTTTTTGTTTTGGCAAGTGTAACAGAGAGGGCGTAACCGTTGCCGTCAACGACGACGTTTATCCCGGTATAACCAAGGACAACTTCAAGGAATTTTTCCAAACGAAAGTTTTGCCTCTCGTCGAGGCGTAAATACGCACGGAAAAATAAAGAGGAAATATGGATTGTTTAACTCTCAAAAAATCAAACTGCAAAAACTGCTATAAGTGCATACGCCATTGCCCCGTAAAAGCCATACGCTTTTCGGGCAATCAGGCGCACATTATCGGCGACGAGTGCATTTTGTGCGGACACTGCTTTGTCGTGTGTCCTCAAAACGCAAAGGAAATCGTCAACGAAACCGAAAAAGTCAGAGTGCTTTTGCAGTCCTATCCCGTTTACGTGTCGCTTGCGCCGTCCTTCATCGCAAACTATGAGGGAGTGGGCATCAACGCCATGCGCACCGCGCTCAAAAAGCTCGGTTTTGCGGACGTCGAGGAAACCGCGTTGGGCGCAACCGTCGTCAAAAACGAGTATGACAGACTTTTGAGAGAAGAAAAGAGAGATATCGTCATATCCTCTTGCTGCCACTCCGTCAATTTGCTCATACAAAAGTATTTCCCCAAAGAGCTTCCGTATCTTGCCGACGTACTTTCGCCTATGCAAGCGCATTGTGCGGATTTGAAACGCCGTCATCCGGGCGCAAAAACCGTGTTTATCGGTCCTTGCGTCGCAAAAAAGGACGAGGCGGCCCACTACGACGGAATCGTCGACGCCGTTTTGACCTACGAGGAACTCACCGAATGGCTCAATCACGAAGGCGTCGTTCTTGAAAAAGAAATGGATTCGCAACAAGAGAGCAGAGCGAGATTTTTCCCGACCACGGGCGGTATTTTGAAAACCATGAACCTTGACGCTCCCGGCTATCGATATATGGCGATCGACGGCATAGAAAACTGCATATCCGCGCTTAAAGACATCGAAAACGGCAACATTCATCATGCGTTTATAGAGATGTCCTCGTGCGTGGGAAGCTGCGTTGGCGGACCGGTTATGGAAAAATATCATCCGTCGCCCGTGAGAGAATACATTGCGGTTGCGGAGTACGCAGGCGACAAAGATTTTGTCGTCGAGCAACCCGACAGCAACGATTTGAGAAAGCACTTCTCGCTCATCGAGCGTGAAAACAAGATGCCGAGCGAGTACGAAATCAACGCCGCACTTCGCCAGATGGGCAAGATGAGCAAGCGCGACGAACTAAATTGCGGCAGCTGCGGCTACAACACTTGCCGCGAAAAAGCGATAGCGATTTGTCAAGGCAAAGCCGAAGCGTCTATGTGCTTGCCGTATCTCCAAAAGAAAGCGGAGGGCTTTTCGGACAGAATCGTCAACAATACTCCGAACGGCATCATCGTGCTCAACGACGCATTCGAAGTGCAGCAGATCAACGAAGCCGCCATGGACATCATGCACATTCGTTCCGCAAGCGATGTTCTTGGCGAACAAGTGGTGCGTATTATGGACCCAGCTGTTTTCTACGAAGTGCAGAAAAAGAAGTTTAACGTGCACAATCGCAGGGTTTATCTTGCGGAATATAAAAGATACGTCGAACTTACCGTAGTTTACGACACCGACAATCACCTCTTTATCGGCATTATGCGCGACATCACCGACGAGGAAAAAGAGAGAGAAAAGAAAGAGAGTATTTCAAAGCAAACAATCGAAACGGCAGACAAAGTCGTGGACAAGCAAATGCGCATAGTTCAGGAAATCGCGTCTTTGCTCGGCGAAACGGCGGCAGAAACAAAAATCGCGCTTACAAAACTCAAGGAGTCCATAAAAGATGAATGATCTTTGCGCCGATATCGGCTACAAAAGCATAAATCACGTCGGAGAACAACTGTGCGGCGACCACGTAGACGTCGTTCAGCAGGGTGAAAACTCCACGGTTGTCGTGCTTGCGGACGGACTCGGCAGCGGCGTTAAGGCGAGCATACTCTCAACGCTTACGAGCAAAATCATTTCCACCATGATGTCGGAAGGTTTGACTCTCGAAGACTGCGTTGAAACAATTGCCGCAACTTTGCCCATATGCTCCGTAAGAGGCGTTGCCTATTCGACGTTTACAATCCTCCACCTTGTCGACAATCGTCAGGCGGAGATAATCCAATACGACAATCCCGGCGTAATTTTGTTGCGCGACGGTCAAAACTACGATTTCCCCAAAACCGAAATGGTCATCGGCGGAAAGAAAATTTACAAATCCACCCTCGACTTGTGCGAGAACGACATTTTCGTGCTTATGAGCGACGGTTGCCCGCATGCGGGGTTGGGACTCTCCTACAACTTCGGTTGGAAGAGGGAGGATATAATATCGTTTTTGGAGAGCATAAGTTTTGTGGGCTACACCGCAAAAACCATGTCCACCATACTCGTTGACGAGTGCAACAAACTCTACGGCGAAAAACCCGGCGACGACGCCACCGCTTGCGTGATAAAGATAAAAAGACGCGAGCCTATGAACATCCTTTTCGGGCCGCCGTCCAATCGCGACGATTGCGACAGAATGATGTCGCTCTTCTTCTCGAAAGAGGGCAAACATATCGTTTGCGGCGGCACTACGTCGTCAATTGCGGCAAAATATCTCGGAAAAACCGTGCGTACAACGCTCAATTTCGAGGCGAGCGACGTTCCGCCCATATCCGAAATCGAGGGCGTAGACCTCGTCACCGAGGGCGTCATAACGATGAACAAGGTGCTGACTTACGCCAAAGACTACCTCAAAGACAACGAAAGTTACGAGCAATGGAGTTTCAAGCGCGACGGTGCGTCGCTTATGGCAAGGCTTCTTTTCGAGGAGGCAACCGACATCAATTTCTTTGTCGGCAGAGCAATAAACCCCGCCCACCAAAACCCCGATTTGCCCATAAATTTCAGCATAAAAATGAATTTGGTCACCGAACTTTCCGATTGCCTCGTAAAAATGGGCAAAAAAGTCAAAGTGTCATACTTCTGATAAGGAGCGAAAAATATAAATATTTTTCTCAAAACGAAACAAAATTTTATTGCGCACAAGACGTTTTAGTGTATAATGTCGCAAGCGTACAATAATTTTAAGAGGACAAAGATGAGAATATTCGATACAAAAGTTCAACATCTCAAATACAAAGTTCTGCGCGAGGTCGCAAGAGAGGCGTGGGCGGGTACGCTCGACACCAACGCCATCGACATCCCCAAGCGTATCGTTCCCGGCAAAGTGCCGACGATGCGTTGTTGCGTGTACAAAGAACGCGCGATTTTGGGTGAACGCGTCAAACTTGCAATGGGCGGACACAAGGACAATCCCAACGTCATCGAAGTCATCGATATTGCTTGCGACGAGTGTCCGATGGGCGGCTATGAAGTCACGGGCGCATGCCGAGGCTGTCTTATGCATCGCTGCGAAGACGTGTGCAAGTTCGGCGCAATCACGTTTGACAGTCAGCATGTGGCGCATATCGACAAGTCCAAGTGCAAAGAGTGTGGCGCATGCGCAAAAGTTTGCCCGTACAGCGCAATCACCAACCATAAACGTCCCTGCGAAATGGCTTGCAAGGTCAAGGCAATCACCATGGACGAAAACCGCGCGGCGAAAATCGACAATTCCAAGTGCATAGAGTGCGGCGCATGCGTATATCAATGTCCGTGGGGAGCAATCTCGGACAAGTCATACATTCTCGACGTTATCGACCTCATCAAAAAGAGCGAAAACAACACAAAATACAAGCTCTATGCGGTGGTTGCTCCGTCTATTTCCAGTCAGTTTACTTACGCAAAACTCGGACAGGTCATCACCGGCTTGAAAGTTTTGGGATTCCATACGGTGGTCGAAGCGGCTCTCGGCGCAGATATGGTGCTTCTTTCCGAGGCAAGAGAGCTTGCCGAAAAAGGATTCCTTACAAGCTCCTGCTGTCCTGCGTTCGTATCCTATATCAAAAAGAATTTCCCTCAAATGGTGGAACATATATCCCACAACCTTTCGCCGATGGCAATGATTTCCAAGTATATCAAGGACACTACGCCCGGCGCAAAAGTTGTGTTCATCGGGCCTTGCACCGCCAAAAAAGCCGAGATTTTGGACGAAAAAGTCAAGCCGTACGTCGATTCCGTCCTCACGTTCGAGGAGCTTCAAGCCCTCTTTGACAGCAAGGATATGGAAATCACGTCCCTTGCCGAAGGCGTTCTCGACAATGCCTCCTATTTCGGACGCATCTTTGCTCGTTGCGGAGGACTCAGCGACTCAATCAAACAATCTCTCAAAGAGCAAAACATCGATTTCGACCTCAAAGGTTGCGCTTGCGACGGCATCGACGAGTGCCGCATCGCACTCCTCAAAAAGAGCAAAAACCTCTCCGACGTCAACTTCATCGAAGGTATGGCGTGCACCGGCGGTTGCATCGGTGGTGCCGGCTGTCTTACCCACGGCGAGAAAAACAAGGCAGAAGTTGACAAGTACGGTCGCGAAGCGTTGGAAAAGACCATTACCGACGCCGTGTCGTTGCTGTAATATTAAAATCGGTTTTTTGAGAATAGCGTTTAAAGCACCCCTTGATTTGATTGTCAAAGGGTGCTTTTTTAACAACACGAGGGCAAGAGAATTTTGTAGCGTCATATTTCTCTTGACAAAACGGGGTTTCGGGCTTATAGTTTTCTCATCAAACAGGAGGCAGAATCGAAGTATGAACAAAAAAGTCGTTTTTGACAAATCAAATTCTTTCTCTTCTGCTTTCTCGGCAGTTTCTTTTGCGCGCGCTTCTCGATTTTTCGAGGGCGGATACTACTATTATTATTTTAGCGGTAGGGATACTTTTGGCAAAGGACGCTGACGGCTGATATTTCGGATATACGGAAAAAAGCGATTCCTTTGCGGAGTCGCTTTTTTTGACGATTGAGTGAATTTTGGACAAAGTTGATTGTTTTTTCAAAAAATTCGCTCAGAATATTTGAAAAATCGGACGTATTGCAAAAAAATAGGTGGATTTATAATCATAATTGATTATAATGGATGCAAAGAGGTAGTTATGCAAGACATCAAAGAATCGAGAAAAATCATCAACGAAGTGGACGAACAAATGGCGCGCCTGTTTGAACAACGCATGCAAGCGTGCGAGCAAATCGCTCTCTACAAAAAGGAAAACGGATTGAGCGTGCGCGACAGCGAGAGGGAAGAACAAGTTGTCGCAAACAACGCAAAACTCATTCAAAATCCCGCGCTCGTGCCCTATTACAAGGACTTTATTCGCTCGACTATGGACGTGTCTTGTCACTATCAAGCGTCGTTTATGCGCAAAATGAGAGTTGCGTATTGCGGAACGGAAGGCGCGTTTGCACACATTGCGGCAAAAAGGATGTATCCCGACGCCGAATATATCGCTTTTTCAAACTTTCAGGACGCGTACGACGCCACGCAAAAAGGAGATTGCGATTGCTCTGTGCTTCCGCTCGAAAACAGCTATGCCGGCGAAGTGGGCGAAGTGATGGATTTAATTTTTTCGGGCGACCTTCACGTCAACCAAGTCGTCGACGTTGCGATCGCGCACAATCTCATCGCAAAAGAAGGGGCGCAAATCGAGGATATAAAAATCGTTGTGAGCCATCCGCAAGCACTTGCGCAATGCGAAGAGTATATCAAAAAACACGGATTTGAAACGAGAGCATACTCCAACACCGCTCTTGCCGCAAAATACGTTGCAGAGGCGCAAGACGCATCGGTTGCCGCGCTTGCGTCGGATGAAACGGCAAGGATTTTCTCGCTTTCGATCGTGCAATCGCACGTCAACGACAATCCAAACAACACCACTCGTTTCGCGGCGTTTTCAAGAGCGGAGAACGTACCCGTGTCCATAGGCAAGAGAGAGGACGAAAACTTCATTTTGGCATTTACCGTGCAGAACGAATCGGGCGCGCTTGCAAGTGCGCTCAACATCATCGGCGCGCACAACTTCAACATGCGCACTCTACGATCGCGCCCGATGAAAGATCTTCAATGGAACTATTATTTCTATATCGAGGCGGAGGGCAACGTTCGCACCGAAAACGGCAGAGATATGCTTCAGGAGCTTTCCGCGCTCTGTGCAAAACTCAAACTCGTGGGTAGCTACTTTGCCGACAACGTGAGGTGATTATGATTCTTACATCCGACACGAAAGGACAGCACTATGACATTGTTGTCGAAAGAGGTGCGTTGCAAAACATCGGAGATTTGCTCGACCTGAATAGGAACGTGCTTCTTCTCACCGACGACGGCGTGCCGGAAGAGTATGCCCTCGTTGTTGAAAAAGCGTGCAAGAAGTGCGTAACTGTGCGCTTAAAACAAGGCGAAGCGAGCAAAAATTTCGACAACTTCAAGTATATTTTGAGCGTAATGCTCCAAAACGGTTTTACGCGCAAAGACTGCGTTGTCGCACTCGGCGGCGGTGTTGTGGGGGATTTGGCGGGATTTGCCGCATCGTGCTATATGCGCGGAGTTGATTTTTACAATATTCCCACCACGCTTTTGTCCCAGCTCGACTCGTCCATAGGCGGAAAAACCGCAATAGATTTCGAGGGAGTAAAGAACGTCGTGGGCAGTTTTTATCAGCCTGCAAAAGTGATTATCGACCTCGATACGCTCAAAACTCTTGACGACAGGCAGTTGCACGCAGGGCTTGTCGAGGGTATAAAAATGGCTCTCACGTCAAACGGAAAACTGTTTGAATTTATCGAGCAAAGCGACGATTTGCAAAGGGATTTGCTTTGCATAGTGCAAAGTTCGCTCATCATAAAACGCGACGTGGTGGAGAAAGACCCGAAAGAGCAAGGGCTTCGCAAAGTGCTCAACTTCGGACACACCCTCGGACACGCAATCGAAAGCGCGCAGGGCGGAAAACTTCTTCACGGCGAGTGCGTGGGCATAGGTATGATTCCTATGTGTGCAAAAGATACTCGCAAAAGACTTGTCAAAGTGCTTGAAAAATACGATTTGCCAACAAGCGCAAATTGCGATAAGGCGGAACTTTTGAGGCTTATGTCGCACGACAAAAAATCCGAAGGCGACAAAATTTGCGCTGTCGTGGTAGACGCTCCGGGTTCGTTCAGATTTGTGGAAACGACCGCAAAAGAAATTCTTGAAAGAGAGGAAAATTTATGAAAAACACGTTTGGACAAAGCATATCTCTCACCGTGTTCGGCGAAAGCCACGGCGCAGGCGTGGGCGTTGTTCTCGACGGACTTTGTTCGGGACTCGACGTAAACGACGCAAGCATAAAAACCGCGCTTTCTCGTCGCGCACCCTCTACGTCAACGGACACCGCAAGACGAGAAAGGGACGCGTATCAAATCCTCTCGGGCGTGTTCAACGGCAAGACCACGGGCACTCCGATTTGCATTTTCATACCCAACGAAAACACTGACAGCAAGGCTTACGAGTACGGAATCGCACGACCCTCTCACGCAGATTACGCTGCGTTTTGCAAGTACGGCGGATATGAAGATTATAGAGGCGGAGGACATTTTTCGGGACGCGTTACGGCAGGTATAGTCGCCACGGGAGCAATCTTGAAAGATGCTTTGAAAGGGCTCGGAATTTCAATCGGCACGCATATCCTCGAATGTGCAAACGTGCGCGATAACGAGTTTAACGATATACAAAACGAGGTTTTAAGTCTTGATTGTGAAAAATTCCCCGTTTTGAACGAAGATAAAGGAAAGCAAATGATTGCGAAAATCGAGGATGCAAAAGCAAATCTCGACAGCGTGGGAGGAATCACTCAAACGGCAATCGTAGGTTTGCCGGCAGGGGTTGGCGAGCCTATGTTCGACAGCGTGGAAGGCATGCTTTCGCACGCTATGTTCGCAATAGGCGCAGTCAAAGGCATAGAGTTCGGCAAAGGCTTCGAACTCGGCAAAATGCTAGGTTCTTCCGCAAACGACGCTTTCGTCATCGAGGACGGAAAAGTCAAGACTTCAACCAACAACAACGGCGGCATCAACGGCGGCATCACAAACGGTATGCCCGTGCTTTTCAATTTGGCAATCAAGCCTACGCCGTCAATTGCGAAAAAGCAAAACACGGTTGATTTCGTAAACGGAAAGCAATCCGAAATCGAAATCGTCGGCAGACACGATCCTGCGATCGTCAGACGAATTTGCCCCGTCGTCGACAGCGTGAGCGCGCTTGTGGTGTGCGACCTTCTTGCGCAAAGATATGGCACGGACGTTTTCAAAAAGGGTATAAAATAATGAAGTACGGACTTATCGGCGAAAAACTTGCGCACAGCTATTCGTGCGAAATCCACGCGCTCATTGCGGATTACGAGTACGAGCTTAAACCGCTTGCCAAAGACGAGGTGGGCGAGTTTTTGAAGCGTAAAGATTTTTGTGCGATAAACGTAACGATACCCTACAAGGAAACCGTCATACCCTATCTCGACGTTATATCCGAGGAGGCAAGGTCAATCGGCGCGGTCAATACGATTGTCAACAAAAACGGAAAACTTTTCGGCTACAACACCGATTTTTACGGAATAAAAGCTCTTACGGAAAAGGCAGGCGTTGAAATTGCGGACAAAAACGTGCTTATTCTCGGCACTGGCGGCACGGCAAAGACGGCAAGCGCGGTTATGCGTACGCTGGGCGCAAAGAGCGTTGTAAAAGTGTCGCGTACAAAAAAGGACGACGCTATCGATTACGAAGAGGCAAAAACGAAAAAAGACACGCAAGTGATTTTCAACGCAACCCCCGCGGGCATGTACCCGAGCGACGAGGGTTGCCCGATTGATTTAAGCGTGTTCGACAATCTCGAAGGCGTACTCGACGCAATATATCATCCCCTTTCCACCAATCTCGTTTTGCAAGCGAGAGAGAAGGGCGCAAAGGCTCTCGGCGGACTTTATATGCTCGTTGCGCAGGCGGTGTACGCATCGAGGCTGTTCCTCTCAAAAAGCATTGACGACGTAGACAAATACGAAATAGACGATACTTACGAGAAGATTTTGGCGCAAAAGCAAAACGTCGTGCTTGTGGGTATGCCGTCGTCGGGAAAATCAACAATCGGCAAGCGAGTTGCAAAAATGCTGGGCAGAGAATTTGTCGACACAGACGATGAAATCGTCAAAAAAATAAATATGCCCATTGCCGAGTTTTTTGCCAAATACGGCGAGGCGGAGTTCAGAAAAATCGAAAGCGAAATCGTTTGCGAAATCTCGAAGAGAAGCGCAATCGTCGTTGCAACCGGCGGTGGCGTAGTGCTTGACAAAAACAACGTGTCCGCACTCAAACGCAACGGCAAAATCGTGTTTTTGAACAGAAGCGCGCAAAACCTCGTCGCCACCAAGTCAAGACCGCTTTCGTCAAACGCGAAAGACTTGAAAAATATGTTTGAACAACGCTATCCGATATACAAAGCGAGCGCGGATATAGAGATAAACAACGACGAAACCGTCGATATAGCAGTGCGCGAAATCGCAAAGGAGTTTGAAAAATGAAAATTTTGGTGCTGAACGGACCCAATATAAATATGCTGGGAATACGCGAGCCGCAAATTTACGGCAATCGCACATACAGCGACCTTGTACGGACAATAAAGAATTACTGTGACGAAAAGGAGATAACGGTCGAGTTTTTTCAATCCAACCACGAAGGCGCGCTCATCGACAAAATTCAGGACGCTTACTTTTCAAAGACGGACGGCATCGTGATAAATCCGGCAGGCTACACTCACACGAGCGTTGCGATTGCCGACGCGTTGAAGGGCGTCGATATTCCGTTTGTCGAAGTGCATATCTCGAAAGTCGACGAAAGAGAGGATTTCCGCAAAATTAGTTTTGTGAGAAATTACGCAACCAAAACGATTTCGGGCAAAGGCTTCGAGGGGTATATCGAGGCGATAGATACGCTTGCAAACCTCAAAAAGTGAGCGAAAAATAAGCAAATAATCAATAAAAATAGCGAAAAATACGCATAAAAACGGCATAAAAAACAACAAAAATGAGAGTTAAAATCGAAAAATCCAAAGCGGTCGGCACAGCCGTCGCGCCACCGTCGAAAAGCATTGCGCACAGACTTTTGATTGCGTGCGCCTTGGCAAGCGGAAAAAGCGAAGTGAAGGGCATCTCGGACAGCGAAGATATGCTTGCCACTTTGGATTGTATAAAAGCTCTCGGAGTCGACGCACAAAAGGACGGCGACGTCGTGAGAATACGCGCAAATGCAAAAGCAAAAAATTGCGAGTGCGAGAGTAGCGTTTTCAACGATACGAAAAGCGTAAACAATAAGGCGATTTTCGATTGCCGAGAGAGCGGAAGCACGTTGAGATTCTTTATTCCCGTAGCAAGCGTTTTTTGCGACGAGTGCGAGTTCATAGGCTCGAAAAGATTGCTCGAAAGAGGTGTGGGAATTTATGAAAAAACGCTGGGTGAAAACGGCGTGAGCGTGCAATCTCAAAAGGACGAAATCGTTGTGTCGGGCAGGCTTAAAAGCGGCACGTACACGCTTGACGGAAACGTGAGCAGTCAATACGTTTCCGGGCTTATGTTTGCGCTTCCGCTGCTTGACGGGGACAGCAAAATAATCGTGCGAGAACCCGTTGAAAGTCGGGCGTATATCGACCTTACGACAGACGTTTTGAAAAAGGTCGGAATCGAGATTGTCGAAGAGCAAAAAAACGTGTTTTCGATAAAAGGCAATCAAAAATACACATGCGGACAATATGCCGTCGAGGGCGATTGGTCAAACGGCGCGATGTTGCTTGCGCTTGGCGAAATCGGCGGAAGATTGGACGTTGTCGGACTTGACGAAAACAGCGTGCAAGGGGACAAAGTTTGCAAAGATATTTTCAAAAAACTCGACGATAAAAACGCGGTTGTCGATCTTGCGAATTGCCCCGATTTAGCACCGATTGCGTTTGTCGCGGCGGCGGTGAAAAACGGCGCGACTTTTACGGGAACAAGGCGTTTGAGGATAAAAGAAAGCGACAGAGCGACGGCTATGGCGCAAGAACTTGAAAAATTCGGGATTGTAGTCGACGTGCACGAAAACGATGTTGTCGTGCACAAAAACGATATAAAAACACCGTGTTGTGACATTTGCGGACACAACGACCATAGAATCGTTATGGCGTGCAGCGTGCTTTTGAGCATGACGGGCGGATATATAGACGGCGCGGAAGCGGTGAAAAAAAGCTTCCCGAATTTCTTTAATACCATAGGCAGACTCGGAGTGAAATATGAAGTTGAATAAGGATATGAAAATTCTCATAGTCGGGCTCGGTCTTATCGGCGGAAGCTATGCCGAAGCTCTTTCGAAAAAGGGCTATGAAGTGGGGGCTATCGACCAAAAACAAGAAGCTATCGACTTTGCTTTGCGCAAGGGATATATCGCAAGCGGAAAGACGAGCGTCGACAAAGACTACGTAGGAAAATTCGATATAGTCGTGTTTGCGCTTTATCCGCATGCGTTTGTCGAATGGATTGAAAAATATCAAAACTGCTTGAAATCGGGCGCGATTGTAACCGACGTTACGGGCGTAAAAGGCGGCGTCGTGTGCGACGTGCAAAACGCGTTGCGCAAGGACGTGGAGTTTATTGCCGCGCATCCCATGGCGGGAAGAGAATGTTCGGGCGTAGAGAACGCGAAAGCGGAGATTTTCGAGGGCGCGAATTACATCGTCGTTCCCACCGAGAAAAACACGCAAGAGGCAATCGAATTGTGCAAGGATTTGGGCAGAGAACTGGGCTTTAAACATATAAGCGAACTGTCCGTCAAACAGCACGACGAAACGGTGGGATTTCTGTCCCATCTGACGCACTGCATCGCCGTATCGCTGATGGTGTGCAAGGAGAGCGGACATCTTGCCGATTATACGGGGGATTCCTTCCGCGATCTCACCCGTATCGCAAAGATAAACGACGAGATGTGGAGCGAGCTGTTTCTTTTAAACAAAGACGAAATCGTCGAACAAATGAACCTTTTCGAGCAGCATTTCGGCAAGCTCAAAGAGTGTATTCAAAACGACGACAGAGAAGGCATTCGAGAGATGATGCGCCTTTCGACAAAGCGTCGCAAGGTTTTCGATAAATGCAACGAGGAGAACTAAAATGAATTTGGAATTCAAAAGAAAACTGCCCACATTGCAAGAGATAAAGGCAATGTATCCCATAGACGAACAACTCGCGTCGCAAAAAAAAGCGAGAGACGTCGCACTCAAAGACATTTTCGAGGGAAAGGACGACAGACTTGTTTTGGTGATAGGCCCTTGTTCGGCGGACAGAGAGGACGCCGTTCTGGACTATATTTCTCGGCTTCGCGACGTGCAAGAGAAGGTGAAGGACAAAATCTTTATCGTTCCGCGTATATATACCAACAAGCCGCGTACCACGGGCGACGGCTACAAGGGTATGTTGCATCAACCCGATCCGCATGCAAGCGAAAACATGCTCAAAGGGCTTATCGCAATCCGCAAACTGCATATAAAAGCGTTGCGTGAAACGGACTTTTCCTGCGCGGACGAGATGCTTTATCCCGAAAACCACCTTTATTTGTCCGACGTGCTGTGCTATGTTGCGGTGGGCGCAAGGTCGGTTGAAAACCAATTCCACCGCCTCACCGCAAGCGGACTGGATATTCCCGTGGGCATGAAAAACCCAACCAGCGGCGATTTGTCCGTCATGATGAATTCAATCCGCGCCGCACAACATCCGCATACGTTTGTTTATTCGGGCTGGGAAGTCAACTCAAAAGGCAATCCGCTTGCTCACGCAATATTGAGAGGCTCGGTGGACAAAAACGGGCAGACTATCCCCAACTATCATTACGAGGACTTGCGCAAACTTGCCGATTTGTATGCGCAAAGCGGTCTTGAAAATCCTGCCGTCATCGTGGATACCAATCATTCAAACTCCGCAAAAAGATTTTTCGAGCAACCTCGTATCGCAAAAGAAGTGTTGCACAGCATGCGCCAATCGCAAGATATAAACGCAATCGTCAAAGGCTTGATGATCGAGTCGTACATCGAAGAGGGCGCGCAATCCCCCGACGGCGGCGTGTACGGCAAATCCATCACCGATCCGTGCCTTGGCTGGCAAGACACCGAACGACTGATTTTGGAACTTGCAGATCAGCTTTGATAAGCGCAAACGGCTATAATCGCGATAAATCGATTTGCGTTTTAGATTAAAAACAACGAAAATCTGAATAAAGCAAATATCCCGAGCGACCACACTCGGGATATTTGCTTTGTAAGAAGATATTTAAGGGAGAAAATCACAATGCTTTGAGCATTGACAATTTGTTTTCGTGAGTTGCTTTGTCTTTGTGCCTTTATTATAAGCATACTATGCGATATAAGTCAATCAAAAATATGAAAAATATTTCACATTATTTTATCGGGCACGGTGAGCACTGAAAATCGAGAGGAATTTTTATTGACAAACGCCTTATGGGAAAGAAAATAAGCAATCGTTTTCTTAAAGTTGAACAAAACGCTTGTCAAACAGTTGGTTTTAGTGTAAGATAGCATCTGTTAACGATGAATGCGGAGGCATAGCCCAGTTGGTTAGAGCGCTACGTTGACATCGTAGAGGTCATAAGTTCGAGTCTTATTGTCTCCACCACTCGTTAACAAAAAAGAACTTGCTTTTTTGTAAGAAGAAAACCCCGAAATATCGGGGCTTTTTCTTTTCTGTGCGGAAGTTTGCAAAATGCATACCTTTCGTGTAAGAGCGGTGCGTTTGTTTGTGACAGTGCGGACGGATAAATCGAGGGCATAGCACAATGTTTGTTCGCCTGGCGGAGGTTTAAACTGTCGTAGGGGAATGAAAAGTGATTGATTTTGCAAAAAATCCACGCTATAATGGCGGTATGAGCAGAAAAGATAAACGCGACGATTGGGATAACGGCATGACTATTGCCCCTATGAACGGCGACGAGTTGCCGAAATATAGGCGTGCAATTTATCTCAACAGCGAAAGACGTCCAAAAAACAAGAGAGAAAAAAGCGACATAACGAGAAAGGAACAGCGCGCAATGATCCGAGCGATGTTTGAGGTTATGCTGCCGCGTGTGCTTATCGTCCTGTTGTGCTTCGGCGTGACGGCGCTTCTTATTTGGCTGTGGCTCAAATAGGGCGGAATGGATTGTCGCGAGATTTGAGAATATAAAAAGCGGAACGCAATTTGCGTTCCGCTTTTTTAGTGTTTGATTTTTATTATGCCTGCAACGTTAACATACAGCGGAAGGAATAATCGCTGTTTGCAAAGAATATTTGGTTGTCCTCACCGTAAGAGGAGGATAAAGAATACTCAACGCCGTCAATTGTGAAGTAAACGCCGAACTCGTCGTAGCTTGCCTCTGTGGCTTCTACAAGCTCTCCGCCGTTGATAGCGACGGAAAGGTGACCTTTCGACGCAATAACTTTGGTTTGACCGTCGTCCGAAATCCACGTGCCGAAATAGCTTTCGGGCATTTCGATTTTTGCCAATTTGGTGAAGTCCACGTCATAGCCGCCGTCAACTTGATACAAGTTGAATTTCTTTGCTTCCGCATCGTAGGTGAAGAAAGTCTTCGTGCCGTTGAGATCAAACTCGAATTGACCCTTTTCAACGTCATATTCAGCTCTTATCGACACAAATGCGGCGTCGCCGATTTTGAGCTGCAATTTGCCATCTTTGTCGATGACCGCGGTTATTTTGGTCGTGCCGTCAACGCCTTCCCACGTGCCGATAATCTCTTCGGGAACTTTGGTAGGAATCTTCTTGTAGAGATTGATCGTCGTGCCGCTGTTGCTGTACATGATCATGCTCGGATTGCCGTACTTGTTGTAGAAGAAGAGAATGTACGTGGTGTAGCCGTCGCCTTCGAACTCAACCTCGTAACCGTAGGTTTGGTTGTATTTGACGGGGTAGAATACGTCGTTGATTTTGAGCGTCGTTTCGGTGAACACTACGGTGTAGTGATACGCGGTGATTTCGGGGTCGGATTCCCACGTGCCGATATAGTTTTTGTTGAGGGACTCGACGCGGTTGAGCTTTTCGCCGTTGCCGATTTGCAAGATATCTTTGTTTACGTTTCCGGACACGGAATAGAACGCAACTCTATACGAGGTGTCCGAACCGTACGTACCCACAAAGCCGTCTGCAGCGGTGTATGAGGTGGGAATAAACTCGACGCCGTTTATCGTTATGGTCGAATACGTGATGGTGACTTTGTACGTTTCGTCGTCCGTCATATACAAACCTACGTATTCTTCGGGGATTTCGATGCCGACGGATTCGTTCGTTTCGAGCAACGTGAATTTGACGTATTCGTTGTTTGTATATTTAATCATTGCGGACACGAATTTGCCTTCCTCGTCTTGCGCCGCATCAAACAGATAAAGGGTGTCGTTTCCGAGTTTTATCGCAACGCCTTCCGATTCGGTGTAAGAAATGATTTCACATTCGACGCCGTTTACCCAAACTGCGTGAGATTGTACGCGCACTTTGTATTGCAACTTGTTTTTCGCATCGTCGATTTTCCACACTCCGATAAATTTCGAGGGAATTGTTACAATGTCGGGATCAACTGCGTCGAGGGTTACGTTGACGGAATAATCGTCGCTCGTGATGAGAATTTGCTTGGAGCTGAATTTCATTATGCTGACGACTTTGTTGTTCCACGTGCCGATGAAGTAAGCGGGCTCGGTTTCGGTTGCCGCGATATATTGGTCGATGGCAATGTCCGTGCCGTTGTAGTTGAAGCCTGACTTGTCAACGGTGAGGAAGTTGCCGAAGCTGTCTTTGTATTGTCCGATATAATCGTCGAGAACGCTGGTTTTGCTTGCGTTTTCAAAGTCGAGGCCGAGGTCGGTCTTGACGTCGAAAGCGGTGTTGAAATCAAACGTCAAAGTGACGGTTTCTTCGATACCGTAGGTCTTGTAGGTGAAAACGACTTGTTTGAGTGCGCCGTCCGCAAGGATAAGAGTGAGGTCTTGTGCGTATTTGTAATACGCTTGCTCGTTGCCTATTGCAAAGTAGGGCGCAACGGTCTGAGCCATGCTGTCTTGATGAAGCGTATATTTGTTTTCGTCAACCTTTTTGAACAATGCGACGTCAAAGCCGAGGAGGCTCGGTTGATAATACGCAATGGATTCTACGTCTACGGGGTCGCGCAATACGACTTGGTTTGAGGATTTGAGATAGTCGAAAGGATAGACGTAACCGTCAAGTGCGACGTAGCCGTGTTTTTCGTCCTTATATGAGTCGTAAACCATTTGTTCGTTGACGTACACCTTGTAGTCGGTGTCGCCGTAGCCGGGACGAGTTTCGCCGCCTTCGGGCTCTTTGTAACCGACTTCGTGGCCTTGGTGGCGCACCGTGTACGCAGCCTTTTCGGATGCGGCTTGAAGTGCCGAAGCGAGAACATCGTGGTCGGCGGTGTGCGGATAAGGTTGAGTGTAGAGTGTGTCAACGCTTGCCGTGCCGTGTTCGCTGAGGTCGAAATCGTAGGTGGATACGTACGTTTCGGAAGCGGAGGAGGGTTGAATGCGTTCTGTTACGATATGAAGTTTGGTCGCCACTCCGTTTTCAACGGTGATTGTGAAAGACGCGATGCTTTCCGTCCAGCCCGAAAGCGCGCTTGCCGCTTCTTTTGCTTTTGCGGCGTTGTACATCACGTATTCAGTGTCGCTAACCTTTTCAAAATCGCTTGCCGCAAGCAAAACGAATGGGTTGTAATAGGTTTCGAAAAGCTCGTCGGAAGTGAGTTCGACAACGGTGTTTTTGTTTGTGTGTTGGATAACGGTGATATTGCGGTTGTTTTTGCCGAACACCGATTCAAAATACACCTTGCCAGTTTCGGCGTCGGATTCGATTTGAGAGATTTGTTTGTCGCCGAACACGGTTTCGATATTGTGAGTGAAATCGTAATCGTCGTCGTCCGCGTCGTAGAAGTAGCTGCCTTTAACTTTCAGTCTGCCTTGAAGGGTTGCAAAAACGTTTTCTTCCATATGCGCAACGAAATTTACGACGATTTGGGTGTCAACTTTGAGAGTAAGGCTCAAAGAACCGTCTGCGGATGCACGGGTTTCCGTACCGTTGACGGTGTAGCTTTTGAGGATATAACCATCTTTGGCGGTTGCGGTGATTTGCACCGTGGTATTGGGCGCGAAAACCGTGCCGACGGGGGATACGACGAACGAACCTTTTTCGTCGTCTGCGGATACCGTGAGAGCGATGTCGGTGGTTTGAATGATTTGAACGCTGATTTTCGTGTTGCCTTCGATGGTGAAGTTGTATTTTCCGTCTTGACCGCAAGAAAGTGCGGTGCCGTTTGCCGAAACGCTTTCGACCTCATATTTGCTTCCCGGTGCGATTGCAACCGTGACGTATGCAGTCTCGCCTTTTTGATAGCCTTGCGTATTCGTTGACGGAGATACGGTGATTTGTGCGATTGATTGGTCGACGTTGCACTCCGTAGAAACGGAATAATATTCGGTTTCATTGCACGCGCTCAACCCCACTGCGAGAGTGAGTGCAAGCACGAGCGCAAGTGTGATTACGATGCCTTTGAACCCTTTGTTCATATATAACTCCTTATAAGGCTTATAATTTTTTTAATACACGCTATCATAGCATCGCGCGAGCGTTTTGTAAACTTAAACAAAGGAAAAAGTCGCTATTTAATCGACAAAAACGCTTATTTCGCGAACCGAAAGCGAAAATGTATAAAAATTTGCATATTATGCATAATTATAAATTTTCAAAAAGTTTGTATCTTCTCGTCGGCGACCGCGAAAAACGAGATGTTTGCACACATGTATGGAAAATACACACGTTGTGGATTTTTTATTACCTTTTTAATGTTCCTTAAAAAAAGAAAATTTTGTCAAACAGATGTCGATTTCAAAAATTAGATTGCTGAAAACGTTATGGTTGAAAAATAAAATATGTATTTAGAATACCGAAAAATACGCTTTTTATCGAAAAATGTCGATTTTTGCAAAATCCGTTTTTTCGTCATAATTTTTCAACAAAAACCGCAAATAAAAATTTTTATGCAAAAAAATGCGTCCGGAACGAAGAAAGTTGTTGATTTTTAGGATTACCTTTGCTACAATTTACTCTTGTATTTTATAAATGCGCATATATGCGTGGAGACTTTAATGGACAGAAGAACGACAAAAACTACACACTACTCGCTTGTGGCGTTGATATGCGTCCTTATCGTCATGTTCGCTCTCGGAATGGGTGGGGTTGCCACCGCCGGACAAGACGTGGCGAAAACGGATGCTGTTTCCGGATTTAGCAAAGTCGGCAATTTCGACATGGAAACGCTTCGCCAACAATACTTCAGTCAAACGGCCGTTCAGGAAACGACCGCGTCATACAGCGGCAAACGCTGGGTTATAGTAGAGCTCGAAGGCGATTCGCTTTTTACGTCTTACGAAAACAGAGGATATTGGTACGGCGATTTTACGACGTATTGCAACAGTGAAGAAGGCAAGTTGCTCAAAGCCGACATCGAGGCGTCACACAAAGATTTCCTCGCAGTACTCGACAACAATCGTATCGACTACAAATACAAATATTCATACTCGACGCTCAACAACGGCGTTGCTCTGAAAGTCGATGCAGACACATTCAACGAGATTAAAAAGCTCGACGGTGTAAAGAGTGTTTATTATTCGGAATCCTATGCGATTCCGACTGTTGCCGTGAGCAACAACGCAAACGTCTATACGACGGGTATTTACGATTCGTCCAACCTCTCTTACAAAGGCGAAGGCATGGTGGTTGCCGTTCTCGACACCGGTCTCGATTATTCGCACGAGGCATTTGCAACGATGCCGTCCAACCCTGCTTGGACGAAAGAATATGTTGCGGCAAAGATGGCTGCAAGCACGAGATTCAACGCACAAGCAACCGTAGACGAAGTGTACTACAACTCCAAAGTGCCTTTCGCATACGACTATGCGGACGACGACGCGGATGTTTATCCGTCCTATTCGACGCACGGCACGCACGTTGCAGGTATCGTCGCAGGTAAATCCGATTACGTCGTGAACAAAGAAACGGACGAGACTTTCGTGGGCGTCGCTCCCGAAGCGCAACTTGTTATATGCAAAGTTTTCACCGACAACCTCGACAGCGATTCGTTGGGCGGTGCGGACACCATCGACATCATCGCGGCGGTCAGCGACTGCGTTGAACTCGGCGTGGATGTCATCAACATGAGCCTTGGTTCGAGTGCGGGTTTCTCCGATGAAAAGAGCGACGAACTCATCAACGAAGTTTATAACAGAGTGAGAGCGGCAGGCATCAGCCTTGTGGTTGCTGCGAGCAACGACTATTCCTCGGGCTTCGGCGGCGGCAACGGTACGAACCTTGCAAGCAACCCCGACAGCGGTACGGTCGGCTCTCCGTCCACTTACGGTGCGGCGCTTTCGGTTGCGTCCATCAACGGACAAAAGGCAACCTTTATTCAAGCAAACAATGATGAAAATCAAGTTGCGTTTATCACCGAATCTTCGGACGCAAACGGCAACGAATACGACTTTGTCGAAAGACTTTACAACATCGCAGGCAAGAGCAAAGGCGATACGCTCAACTTCAAATACGTCGTCGTAGGCGGCGTGGGCAGAGCGACGAACTACACCTCGAAAATCAGAAGAGAACTTCAAGACAAAACCGGTTACGACGGAACGATTGCTCTCATCAAGCGCGGCGACACGACTTTTGCGGACAAAGTGCAAACCGCAATGGACAACGGCGCGGACGCGGTTATCATCTACAACAACTTGTCGGGTACGATAAGAATGTCGCTCGGCGACGTCAACAACCCCGTGCCTACTTGCTCCATTCCTATGGACGCAGGCAAGGTGTTCGTCGAAAAAGCGGACAAGGGCGTAGGCTCGGTGCAAATCAACTCCGAGTTCAAAGCGGGTCCGTTTATGTCCGACTTCTCGAGCTGGGGCCCGACTCCCGACTTGCAACTTAAACCTGAAATCACCGCTCACGGCGGAGAAATCACCAGTGCCGTTCCCGGCGGATACGACGTGTACAGCGGCACGAGTATGGCTGCTCCGAACATGTCGGGTGCGGTTGCGCTTTTAAGACAACATCTCAAAACCGCAAATCCCACTCTCACGGGCGTTGAGCTCAACGCAAGAGTAAATCAAGTGCTTATGAGCACCGCAACGATTGCTCTCAACGACGAAGGAAACCCCTATTCGCCCAGAAAACAAGGCGCGGGACTTGCAGGCATTGCGGACGCTATAAACGCGGAAAGCTTTATCACGGTCAAGGACAAAGACGGCAACGTCAGAGATAAGACCAAAGTCGAGCTTTACGACGACAAACAAAAAACCGGCATTTACGAGTTTGAGTTTACCATCAACAACATATCGGGCAAAATCGAGCAATACGATCCCACCGTGTACGTTATGACGGAAACTCTTGCGTCGGACAACAAGACGGTTGCGGAAAAAGCGTATATGCTTTCGGACAGCACCATCGAGTACGTCGTTGACGGTGCGCCTCATACGGGAAGCATCAGTGTCGGCGCGAATATGACGACCACCGTCAAGGTGAAAATCACTCTTTCGCAAGCGGCGAGAAATTATCTTGACAAGAGCTTCAAAAACGGTATGTACGTCGAAGGCTTCGTGTCTTTGAAAGGCGCGGATACGACCAAAGTCACCATCGGATTGCCTTATCTTGCGTTCTACGGCGACTGGACGGACGCTCCGCTCTTCGATTACAGCACCTACGAACTTGCAGAAAGCCAAAAGGACACCAACGTTCCTGCGGAAGACAAGCTCGTGGCAAGTGCGGCGGACACCAAAGTCATCGGCATGTACTTTGACGACAAATACATCCTCCAACTCGGCGCATACTTGTACGAGATGGACGAAAGCGAAGTGAAAATTTATCCCGAAAAGGAAAAAGCCGCCGTTTCTATGTTCGACAACAGAGGACAAAGAACCATCTACGAAGTGTACATGGTTTATGCGGGACTTCTTCGCGGCGCGGCATACATGAACGTTGAAATCAAAGACGCCGCGACGGGACAAGTTATCTACACCGAGAGACAAGAGAATATCAGCAAGTCTTATGCGGCGGGCGGCTCGAACAGGGCGGCGGCGATACAGCTTGAAATCAAGCCTTCCGAATGGAACTTGCTCAACAACGGCACTTACTATGTGTCTTTGAAAGGCGAACTCGACTATCCGGGCGGCGAAAACCCCGACAGAAACTCTTTCGACTTCCAATTCACAGTAGACTACGAAGCGCCGCAAATGCTCGACTACCGCATCAGATATGAATCTTATACGGAAAACAAAAAAGTTAAATATCGTATCTATATGGACGTGGACGTCGTCGACAACCAATACGTGCAAGACGTCATGCCCTGCTACGTAAAGACGGAAAAAGGACAACGCACGCTCACGCTTTTGACGGAGCATCCCATTCCCGTGTACGGCGGACAAGGACAAAAGAGCACGGTGTCTTTCGACATCACGGACATTTACGAGGACTACATCAAGACGGGCAAGATGTACATTGCGGTTGAAGACTACGCAATGAATCAATCGACGTATATCATCAACGCCCAAGCAGGCCTAGACTATCCCGAAACGGTGCTTGTAAGCGACGCCGACGGTAGACTTATCGACACCGAAGAAACGGGCAAGAATACGAGCGGTGAAGGAAAGGAATATCCCATTTACGAGCTCGAAATCAAACAAAACGAGTTGTTTACGCCCTCGATAACCACTCTTCCCGACGCAACCATGTCGCAAACGCTTTCGTGGTACGTTGACAGCGGAAGCAGATTCGTTGCCGTCAACAAGGAAGAAATCTTCGGTCTGGCGCAAGGCAGAGCCACGATTTATCTCAAAGACGGAGAGGAAAGCGACAGCTTGATTTACGCAAGAGTCGACGTTATCGTCGGTGAAGAAAGACTTGCAGAACCCGTTGCGGACAAAATCGTGTTCCCGACGGTGCTCAACGGCAGCGGATATGCCGTGAACGTGGACAAGTCGGATCTCGATCTCAACCCCGGACAAACTTTGCAAATCGTTGCAAGCATGTCTCCGTGGTACATCCAAAACGTCGAGTTTACATGGACGTCTACAAACCCTGCCGTCGTTGAAATCGACAACCTCGGCAACATAACCTCAAAAGCGAAGGGCACTGCGTATATCGAAGCCAAAGCAAGCGGAACGCGTTTGAGCAAAAAACTGAAAATCGTCGTCGGCGACTATTACAGAATCCTCAACTACACGATGTACGATTATTACGGCGGCGAAGAGTGCGTGATCCCCGAAGACAAGAACGTCATGTACATCGACGAAGAGTGCTTCTGGAACAACACCACTTTGAAGAGAGTCGTGCTTCCCTCAACGCTTACCGAACTTCCCAAGACGGCGTTCAAGGGCTGCACAAATCTTGAAGAAATCGTCATTCCGAGCCAATGCATCGTCATCGGTGAGAGCGCGTTCGAGGGTTGTACGAAACTCAAAACGGTCAAATTCGGAATGTTTACGGACAGAGATCACAACGTGTCCGACACGTACCACGGCGCAATAACGATCGGTCGCAATGCGTTTGCAAACTGCACGTCGCTTACGACGATTGAAAATCCGCAACGTATCACGACTGCCGGCAGCGGAGCGTTCTCGGGTTGCACGGCGCTTGAAAGCATCGACATTTCCGAGCTTCGCGTCACGGGCAGCGACGTGTTTGCAAACTGCACCAAACTTGCAAGCGTTACGACGTCGAAATATACCGATATCGGCGCGAATATGTTCTCGGGCTGCACGGCGTTGAAGAACTTCGTATTCAAAGGTTCTTACCTCAAAGAAGGCGCGTTCAACGGATGTACGGGACTTACGAGCTTCTCGTTCGAGCCGGAAGAGGAATTCCTCGGCATCGGCAACTATGCGCTTGCGGGAGTCAGAATATCCAAAATCGTACTCCCCGACGGAGAGTATTCGATAGGCGAGAGCGCGTTTGAAGGTTGCTCCAACCTCAGAGAAGTCGTTTTGCGCGCAAACACGAAACTTGTCGGCGGAAAATCCACTCCGTTTGCAAGTTGCGAGAAATTCGACAAATTCTCAATCAACGGCGACAACGCAAATTACAGCGTCGGCGACGGCTCAATTGTGAAAGACCCCGGCGTACTTTACAACAAAGATAAGACGCAAATCGTAAGCGTCCCGACCGCAAAGACGAAATTCGAGATGCTTTCAAGCGTCGTTAGCATAGCGGACGGAGCGTTTGCAGGTTGCAACGCAATCACGACGCCCGACCTTTCCGGCATTTCGGAGATCGGAGCGTATGCGTTTGCAGGCAGTACGATCAAATCGGTGACGTTCGGCAGCATAAGCGCACTTCCCGAAGGAATTTTTGCAAACTGCACCAGACTTTCCGAGGTCAACGGCTTGGGCGGCGTGACGTCGGTCGGTGCGTATGCGTTTAAGGGAACGACGGTTCTTAAGAGCGTTACCCTTGCAAGCGCAACGAGCATCGGCAATTATGCATTCCAAAACAGCGGAGTGACGGAAGTCGTGGCAAACAACATCGAGAGCATAGGAAACAACGCTTTTGCATCTTCCAAACTCACGGCGGCGAACTTTGAAAAAGCAACCAAGATCGGTGACAGAGCGTTTGCAACGTGCAACAATCTCGAAACCGTCAAACTCGGCGGTGTGACCGAGATGGGCAAGGAAACGTTCTTGTCGTCGCTCGCACTCAAAAACGTAACGTTCGGCAACGGCACGAAGGTTATCGGCGCATCCGCGTTCTACGCGTCGAGCGCACGCGCAAACCTTATTAGCGTCGTTATCCCCGACGGAATCGAGCAAATCGGCGAAAACGCGTTCTTCAATTGCTCTGCGCTTACGACCATCAACCTCACCGGCGTAAAGACGATAGGCGATTATGCGTTCTACGGCTGCTCTTCGCTTGAAAACGCGGCTCTCGGCACTGCCGAGATCGTCGGCAAGGGTGCGTTTGCAAACACCGCACTCACGAGCGTAGACCTCACAAGCGCAAAAGAAATCGACGCTTACGCGTTTATGAGCGCACCGCTTACAAGCGTAAACTTCGGTGCGGCAGAGTTTATTGGCGACTATGCGTTTGCAAACACTTCGCTTACGACCGTTACGCTTCCCGCGTCCTTCAACAAGGCGACGTACAAGTACACTTGGATGATTTACGACGAAAAGGGCAGAGTGGAACAAGTCAAATCGCGCAATATTCCGAGCTTCGGAGCAGGTGCGTTCTCGTCCATAAAGACGCTCACCGCAATCAACGTTGCGTCGGACGGCGAAATCGTGTCTATCGACGGCATACTTTATGCGGTTAGACCGGACGGCTACGAATTGTTGCAATATCCTGCCGGCAAGAGCGGCAAGTCCTACAAGACCGTTGACTGCACCGTCGCAATCGGCGACAGCGCGTTCGAAGGCGTTGAAGAGCTTGAAAACATCGAATTTGTCTACACGGTAGGCACGATCGGCAGCTATGCGTTCTATTCCAGCTCGGTGAAGAACTACACGTTCAACAGCGTCGAAGCCCCGACTTTACTTGCAAAATACGTCGATACGACGGGTATGAGCTCAAACGATATCGTGTACTTGCTCTTCGCTCAAAGCACGACGAGCACCACGACGATAGGATCGACGATATACTACGCAAACTTCCTCGACTACGTCGCAAAACGTATCTACAAAGACTACTTCAATAAAGAGTTCTACGATGCGCCCGACTTCAAGTTGACGATGAACATCCCCAAGAACGGAACTGGTTACGACACGAACGTATGGACGGAGTTCTTCGGCACGATCAACAAGACGAGCAACATTCTTCCCGACGCGAAGACGCACGAAACCATCGACGCAATCGAAAGCATTGCCGAGATAATGACGGACGATCAAATTGCGGCGGCAACGGATATAACCGCACTCGACGCAGTGGCGCAAGCGACGCAAAACGCAAGAAAGGCGTACAACTCTATCAACGATAAAGAGCAAATCGCTCTCCTTGGCGAATACGAACAAAAATTGCTTGTAACGGAAAAGGCAATAAGAACCGCAAAAGCAAGACTCGGTCAACCCGTTGCGCTTTCTCAAGTGAAGATTGCAACCATTCCCAACAAGATCAGATACGTCGAAGGCGAATCGTTTGACGCAACGGGCATGGTTGTCAAAGCAATCTTTGCAGACCAAAGCGAAATCGTCGTCACCGACTACACGATTGACAAGACGGTATTTGCGTACGGTGACGAAAAAGTCGTGGTAACCTACGTTTACGAAGGAAAGACCTACAACGTCGACTTGCTTGTGAACATCGAGCAAAAGACGACTCCCATCAATCCCGACGGCCCGAATACCGACGGCAAAGTCGAAAAGGACGACAACAAGGCGGTTGTCATTGCTGTCAGCGTCGTCGTTCCCGTCGTTGTGATTGCAGGCGTTGCGGCGGCAGTGCTTGTCATCCTCAAAAAGAAGAAAGCAAGCAAGTTGCAAAGCAAAGAAGAGTCCGATGAAAACAACGTCGAATCGGACGAAAAAGAAACGTCGGACGAAATCTCGCAGGATACGGACGACAAAGAACAATCGGAAGAAAAATCCGACGAAGAATAACAAAAACACTCCCGCGTCCGCGCAAGCGTGCGCGGACGGGCGAGAATAAATATGGATTATAATCCGAAACGAGTATAAAAATGAAAACAAAAAGAAGTTTACTGTTGGTTTGCGCTCTTGTCGTGTTGACGCTCTGCGTCACGCTTTGCGCATGCAATACGTCGCAAGCCAAACCCGACTATGACTATCTCGTCACTTTCGACTACAACGTCGGCACGCTCGATGCGAACTGTCAGACGCAATATCTCGGCGTGAAAGCAAATTCTCTGGTTGGATTGAAGCCCGGCACGAGAGACGATTTCAAGCAATACGAAGCGTCCGGATACTATCTCGAAGGCTGGTATCTCCCCGAAAAAGATGCCGACGGCAACGTCGTCGTTGACGAGGATACGCAAATGGCCAAACTTGCGACGAAATGGGATTTTTCAACGATGAGAGTCAACTCCGACATGACGCTGTACGCAAGATTGCTCCGCGTGCCCACAATGGTTTTCGTCGATAGAGAAACGGGCGAGGAAGTCAAGAGAGAAACAGGCACTCCCGAATCGAGAAAAGAAAGACCGTCCGCCGTCGTCGAACCCGTAAAGAGCGGTTATACGCTTTATGAATACTACGTCGACGCAACAAGCGAAGAAACTTTCGAATGGCCCTACGTTTTCGGGACGGAAGATATAACGGTGTACTGCAAGTATATCCAAGGTTCGTGGACGATCGTTAAGAGTGAAGATCAACTTCTAGCGGCATTGAGCTCAAACAAGAATATTTACCTCGATTGTGACCTCGACTTTACCGATAAAACCTGGAGATACGGCTCTTTCAACGGCAAGTTGAACGGCAACGGACACACAATCACAGGCATCAATCTGACGAGAAACTGCAACAAGTATACGCTGGGCGCAGGCATCTTCGGAACACTCGGTGCAAAGACGGACATCTACAATCTTACGATCAAAGACGCAGTCGTCAACTTCAACGTTAAACTCGACAACGGCGAATTTGTGGGTGGATTTTTTGCATACGAAGCAAGAGAAGGCGCAAAAATCACCGACGTCAAGATCGTAAACGGCACGCTCAATTGCGATTTCGGCGACAACAAGACGTCAACGGCGTACGAATGGATTGCAAAAGACGCATCGACGACGCTGAATTGCGACTATTCCGGCGTTACGATAACGGGAGCGTAAAACAGGCTTTCGAAATATAAAATCGACAAAACAAAAAATATTTACTTCATATAAGGAGACAACATGAAAAACGCAAAGAAAATCACGACAATCGTTCTCATTGCGGCTATGGTTTTGCTCACGACGACAATGCTTGCGGCATGCAACGAAACCGGGCAGAGTTACGATCCCGAAACACGTCCTTTCGCAATGAGTATTTCAGCTCCGGACGGCGTTTTCAACCCATTTTTCTCAACGTCGGCATACGACTCTTCAATCGTCGGTATGACTCAAATCGGAATGCTCAGCACAGATTCCAAGGGCAACATCACCTACGGTGACAACGAGCCGACCGTGACGAAAGACTATATCGTCAAAGAAACCGAAGAGGGCGGAAAGAAATACACCACTTACGAATTTCTTATCAAAAACGGTATCAAATTCTCCGACGGACACGACCTTACGATCAAAGACGTTTTGTTCAACCTCTACGTTTATCTCGATCCGTCCTACACGGGTTCCGCAACCGTTTATTCAACGGATATCGTCGGACTTAAAAACTATCGTCAACAACAATTCGTAACAAGCGATTCCACGGCATTCGAAGAGCAATTCGTTTCTGACGCAAACGTGCGTATCGACGAGCTTATCGAATACGTAACCTTCAAATACACCGGCACGAAAGAGGACGAACGCCCCTCCGATCGTTGGACGGACGAAGAGAAGGCTCAATTCGAAAAAGATTTCAAGTACGTTGCCAAAACTTTCCAAAAAGAGCTCACGACGGACTGGAACAGCGTTGACATCGAAACCTACAAGAAAGACAACGATTTCACTGATGCATGGCAAGTGTTTATGCTCAACGACGGCGGCATGAACGAACTTTTGCTCGAAGATCCCGAAAATCCCGGTCGCAAGTATAAAGACGCAAACGGCAACTATAAGCTCGACAAAGCGGCTGCGGACGAGTTCTACAACGATTCCATTTTGCCCTACGTCGAAGCAAGCAGTTTGAGCAGAGAAGACGCAATCAGAGAATACTGCATCAGCAGCGTTTTCACCGCATACTTCAAGACCACCGCAGACGGACAACTCGACATCACCAAGACGTCGGCATCCAACTTTGAAACCATCGTCAAATATTGGCAAACCGCATCTACGGTGCTCGACCAATTCACCGCGGAAGCAAAGAGCGACTATTTCAAAGGCAGTACGAAGGTTGTGCCCAACATCGAAGGTATCACCACTCACAAAGTGACCAACTTCAACAGCAAGGACCTCGGCGCAGAGCACGACGTGCTTTCTATCAAGATCAACGACGTCGACCCCAAGGCAATCTACAACTTCTCCTTCACGGTTGCTCCTATGCACTATTATTCGGGCACGTGGCGTGGCAAAGATTACGTTGCGGCATTCAACGGGACGACGGAATTCGGCCTTGAATTCGGTGAAAACAAATTCATGAACGAAGTTATCAACGCATCCAACAAAGTCGGTCTACCCGTCGGCGCAGGCACGTACAAAGCGTCCAACGCAAGCGGCAGCGGCGAAGTGACGAGCGACACGTTCTTCAACAACAACATGGTCTACTACGAGCGCAATCCGTATTTCGAAACTCTCGGCAGCGGAATCAGCAACGCAAAGATCAAATACGTGCGTTACAAAGTCGTCGAAAGCGACCAAATCATCAACGCGTTGACCAACGGCGATATCGACTTCGGTGAGCCCAGCGCAACGCAACCCAACATTCAAGCTGTCAACAATGCAGGTCTCGGACACGTCGAAATCGCAACGAGCGGTTACGGCTACGTCGGGCTCAACCCGAGATTCGTTCCGAACATCAACGTGAGAAGAGCAATCATCAAGGCGATGAACACCTCGCTTATCACGCAAAACTATTATCAAGGCGGCCTTGCGGAAATCATCTATCGTCCTATGTCCAAGACGAACTGGGCATACCCAAAGGACGCGACGATCTATAAACAAGACGACGTCACCTATGCTTACGACAGCACGGGACAAGAAATCAAACAACTCGTCGAAGATGCGGGTTACGTGTTCAACGGCACCTGCTACGAAAAGAACATCGACGGATTCGGCGTGGATACGCTCAACTACAAGCTCACAATCGCAGGCGGCTCGACGGATCACCCCGCATACTCCATGTTCCTCAACGCTGCAAGAATCCTCAACAGCGTCGGATTCGACGTCAAAGTCGTGACTTCGCAAACCGCACTCAGCGATTTGTCGGCAGGTAAACTTGCAATTTGGGCGGCAGCGTGGTCTTCCACAATCGACCCCGATATGTACCAAGTCTACCACATGGATTCGCAAGCAAGTTCCACAAGCAACTGGGGCTACAAGCAAATCAAAGCAGGCAAGAACACCGAGGCTTACGCTGAAGAGTATCGAATTATCACCGAGCTTTCCGACCTCATCGACCAAGGTCGTTCCACAACCAACCAAAACGAAAGAAAGGGCATCTATGCTCAAGCTCTCGACAAGGTTATGGAATTTGCAGTCGAAATGCCGACTTATCAAAGAAACGATATGTCCGCATACAACAAGAACGTGCTTGACGAAGGCACGATGACTCCCGCAAGCGAACGCTCTCCGTACAACGGATTGATTTCCAGAATTTGGGAATTGAATTACAGATAAAATCTGAAAACGCGCCTTGCGGCGCAACGAACAAACTCAACTAAACCGATACCGTCGGGTGTGAAAACGCCCGACGGAAAGACAGGAAAATAGTTTTTATGGATACGTTAAAATACATAGTCAAAAGACTGCTTCTGTCGGTGGTGATTCTATTTGGTGTGTCTATCATTATTTACTCGCTCGCGCGTATGATGCCGACGGACTACGTTGACAATCAATACTCGTCTGCGGTGCAACAGGGCACTATGAAACAGGAGGACGTCGACCGAATCAAAGAACTGTACGGTCTTGCCATGCCGGATGCGTATTTGCATCTCACGATTGGCGAAAACAGTCAGTTTGCCGGCGAAACGTTCACCAAAAACACGAAAGAAGTCACTTACGACGAAGATATATCCCTCGGCATCAAGAGCTACAACTCCTGGTACGAAGGCTCTTTTGACGGAAGCAAAAATACCCGCGTTATAATCACTGCGAACACCGACGCCGACGGAAAATATCTCAACACCGGCACGTTCAGTATCTGCAAGGTTACAAGCCGTGGCGCAAAAGCCGACGAAACGACGAAAGAAGGCGACGAAACCGCCGACGATTCCATGATTACGCTTGACGAAATCATCACCCCCGTCGAAAAAGGAACTTACGTCGTCAACGAAACAGAAGGTATGGACACTCGTACAATCCGCAACATGACGTTTACTCTTTCAAACGGCAGCGTCGTGACGGTGAATATGTCCTACAAAGTCGCAACGGGCGGAGATAAGTTCGTTGCAATCATCAAAGGTTATTTCAACTGGTTGGGCAACCTCCTCAAAGGCGATTTGGGCATGTCCTTCAAGTATAAGAGACCGGTTTCGGACGTCATCGTTCAAAATATGGGCATTTCGTTTGCAATTGCGTTTATCGCAACGATTTTGCAATTTGCAATCGCAATTCCGCTCGGCATCAAGGCGGCGACGCACCAATACGGATTTATCGACTATTCCGTCACCGTTTTGGCAATGATGGGCATAAGTCTTCCCACGTTCTTCCTTGCGGCTCTTGCAATCCGCTTGTTTGCTGTGCAACTGGGCTGGTTCGAAGTGGGCGGCATAGCGTCGGCGTCTTTGCCTATGGACGCGTCGTGGATAGTGCGACTCGGAGATACGCTGTGGCATATGGTTTTGCCTATGGCGGTTCTCGTCATTCTTTCCATCGGTTCGCTTATGCGTTATACGCGTACCAACACCTTGGAAGCTCTCAATGCGGACTACGTTCGCACGGCAAGAGCAAAAGGTCTCAGTGAAAGAAAAGTCGTTTACAAACACGTATTCAGAAACACCATGATTCCTCTTGTCACCATGATGGCAGGAATTTTGCCGAGCCTGTTCGGCGGCGCAATGATCACGGAAACCGTGTTCAGTATTCCCGGTATCGGTAAACTAGCATACGACGCTCTCGTCGTCGCGGATATACCGTTTATCATGGGCTACAACATGTTTATAGCGATACTGACTGTTGTGGGTACGTTGTTCAGCGATTTGATGTACGCAATAGTCGACCCGCGTGTCAAGATAGGAAAGTAGGGGGGTAAGTATGGACGAAATCAAAGACGAAATAATCGTCGGCAATCCGACGGAAACCCTGCTTGAAGAACAAAACGACGTTGTCAACAACATCGGCACGGACGCCGACGTTTGCGATATAGAAAACGACGTCGAAAACGCGCAGGAAGTCAACAAAGAAAACGAAGAAAACGTAGAAACCGCACAAAGCGACGAAGAGGAGGAAAGCGTCGAGGAGAGAACGTCGAGAACCCTCAGCCCCGGCAGAATCGTCCTCAAACGCTTCTTCAGATCCAAGTTGTCCATAACGGGACTTGTGATGCTTATCGTGCTGTTTGTGTTTTCTTTCATAGGCCCGCTCTTTTCCAATCTCCCGTTCATTTGGGGCGAAAGAGAAGCGGACGACAGCAAAAAGGTCAAAGAAACGTATTATACCGAAGTATCTGCGCCAGATTTCGGCGAAGATACCGTGTATATCGTCACTTATTCCGAACCGACCAACTATCTCAAACCCTCAAAAGACCACTTGCTCGGCACGGACGACAAGGGATTCGATGTGTTCTCGCGTCTTATGTACGGCGGCAGAGTGTCGCTTACGGTGGGCTTTGTCGTTATCATTCTCGAAACGATAATCGGCGTGTTCCTCGGCGGTTTGGCAGGCTATTTCGGAAAGTGGGTTGACCAAATCATTATGCGTATAGTGGATATCTTCAACTGCGTGCCTACAATGCCTATGCTTATGATAGTGGGCGTTGCGCTCGACGCGCAAGACGTCACCGGTCCCGCAAAGCTATATATACTGATGGCGATGATGACGCTGTTCGGCTGGGCAGGCACGGCAAGACTCGTAAGAGGACAGATTCTGTCTTTGAGAGAGCAAGACTTTATGTTGAGCGCAGAGGCAAGCGGTCTTCCGGCAAGCAGAAAGATATTCAAGCACCTTATTCCCAACGTTATGCCGCAACTCATCGTTTCGATGACGCTCGGCCTTGGCGGTATCATACTTACGGAAGCGACGCTCGGCTATCTTGGCATCGGTCTTCCGGCGGAATACGCAACGTGGGGCAACATGATAAACGCAGCCGCAAACAACACTGCGCTCCGTTTGTATCCGAATTTGTGGATTTCACCCGGTATTTGCATAGTACTTGCAGTGCTTGCGTTCAACTTCGTCGGCGACGGTTTGCGCGACGCGTTCGACCCGAAGGCAAGGAGATAATGTTATGTTTGAAAAGAAAGAAAAAACTACGGATAAGAACAAGCATTATATAACCGCCAAAGAGTCCCGCAATATCGCAAAGCAAAACCTTCGCACGATAAAGCAACTCAAAAAGAAAAGAGCGGCTTATACCAAAGACGACTACATCACCGAAATGAAAGACGACAGAAACGTCGTCGAATTCGATGATTTGCACACCTACTTTTTCACGGACAACGGCGTCGTGAAGGCGGTCAACGGCGTGTCCTTCGACATTCCGCAAGGCTCGACCGTGGGCGTCGTGGGTGAATCGGGTTGCGGAAAATCCGTCACCAGCCTTTCGCTCATGCAACTTGTTCAAGGGCCTATGGGACAAATCGTGGACGGCAGTATTCGTTTCCGCTCGACGCAAAGAAAAGTCGTCGGTACGGAAGAAATCACCGAACCGATGCTCGATGCGGACGGAAATCAGATGCTTGACGGAAACGGCGAACCGATGGTAAAACCCTCGCTTGACAAGCACGGCAAAGTGCGCCACAGAAAGATTTTTGAGGAAAGCGAAGTCGTCTACGATATTGCAAAAACGCCTATCTCCGAAATGTCGAAAATCAGGGGCAGAGAAATCGCAATGATTTTCCAAGAGCCGATGACGTCGCTCAACCCCGTTTTCACGATAGGAAACCAACTTGACGAAGTCACCCTTCTTCACGTTGACGGTGCGGACAAGCAAACCGCAAAAGAAAAGAGCATAGAAATGCTCAAACTCGTCGGCATAGCGATGCCCGAACATGTTTACAAGTCCTATCCACACGAATTGTCGGGCGGTATGCGTCAAAGAGTTATGATTGCAATGGCTCTTTGCTGCAATCCAAAACTCATCATCGCAGACGAGCCTACAACCGCTCTTGACGTCACCATTCAGGCGCAAATTCTAGACCTTTTGCGCGACGTCAAAAACAAGATAAGCGGCTCGATTATGCTCATCACGCACGACTTGGGCGTCATTGCCGAAATGGTCGACTACGTGGTGGTCATGTACGCGGGCAGAGTCGTGGAAAAGGGTACGGTGCAAGAGATTTTCAAAAATCCGCTCCATCCTTACACGATCGGCCTCCAAAAGAGCAAGCCCGTCGTCGGAAAAGAAGTAGACAGACTTTACAGTATTCCCGGCAACGTGCCCAATCCTATCAATATGTTGCAAACGTGCTACTTTAAGGATCGCTGCAATATGAAATGCGACGCTTGCAAAGGCGAATATCCGCCTATGATTCAAGTTTCGCCCACGCACTTCGTGGCGTGCTATCGTTGCATGGACAAAGGAGAAATCGTATGACGAATGAAAATATAAGCGTTCAAAACGACGTTGAAACGATTGAAATTGCAACGACGGATATCGACGTAAAAGAAGAAATCGTTGATACCGAAGTCACGACGAACGTAGAAAACGAGCAAAAGGCGCAAGACGACGATTATCTTCTTGTCGTCAACGACCTTAAGGAGTACTTTCCTATATCCAAGAGCCTTATAAAGAGCAACACCGTGTATCTCAAAGCGGTGGACGGCGTTTCTCTCAAACTCAAGGCGGGGCACACAATCGGTATAGTGGGCGAATCGGGCTGCGGAAAAACGACTCTCGGCAGAACCATTCTCCGCTTGTACGAACCGACGGGCGGCGAGGTCATATTCGAAGGCAAGCACATCGAAAAACTCAAAGGCAACGCTTTGAGAAAGATGCGTCCGAACTTCCAAATGATCTTCCAGGATCCGTATTCGTCGCTTTCTCCGCGTATGACCGTCGGCGAAATCGTGGGCGAAGCGGTGAAGGTGCACCATATAGTACCCAAAGAACAATATAAGGATTATATCGTCGACATAATGACGAAGTGCGGATTGCAACCGCATTATTTCGACAGATATCCGCACGAGTTTTCGGGCGGACAAAGACAACGTATCTGCATTGCAAAAGCGCTTGCGCTCAAACCGAAACTCGTCATCTGCGACGAACCGGTTTCCGCTCTCGACGTTTCGATACAGGCGCAAATCATCAACTTGTTCAAGGATTTGCAAGAGAGCGACAACCTCGCGTACTTGTTTATCTCACACGATTTGTCGGTGGTCGAACACATCTCCGACGAGGTGGGCGTCATGTACCTTGGCAATATGGTGGAATACGGCTCGAAGCGCGACTTGTTCGACAATCCGCTTCACCCGTACACAAAGGCGTTGTTCTCGGCAGTGCCCGTGCCCGATCCCGACAGCAAAATCAACAGGATCGTGCTCCAAGGCGACATTCCGTCACCCGCGAATCCGCCAAAGGGTTGCAAATTTCACACTCGTTGTTCGGATTGCATGAGTGCATGCAAACTGTTCCAACCCAAGTTTACCGATCTCGGCGGCGGTCACTACGTGGCGTGCCATAAGTACGACCAAAAAGTGCTTGACGAGATGCCGTTCTACGATGAACTTTGCAAGCTCGAGGACGCACACAATGCCGAACTCGACGAGATGAAGGCGCAAAAACAACAAAAGAAAGAGGACGTCGCAAACAAAATCAAAGATTTGCTTAAAATCAAAAAGTAATTTGCGACAAAGCAGGGGAAAATAGAGTGTCGCTCAGGCGATAAGCAAGACCGGGGACGTCTTGCAAGGAGAAAAAACATATGACAACATTGAAGAAAATCGTACCCATATTTGCATTGGCATTGTGCATAGTGCTTTGCTTTGCATTGGCTGCGTGCGACGACACACCCCCGGAACCGGAAACGACGCAATATACGGTTACTTTCGTATATGGTGGCGATACGGCAAACGAGATCGTCAAGGTTGATGAAAACTCGCAGGTGACAAAACCCCAAGATCCCGAAAGAGAGGGATACGAATTTGCGGGGTGGAAACAAGAAGGTGCAAGCGTTGCCTTCGATTTCGACACGAAAATCACAAACGATATAACCCTCGTTGCGCAATGGAACGAGGTTGTGAACACCGCGCGTATAAGATGGTCGGACGACGAGGCCGTTACTTTCGTTTTTGCAGGCACGACGCCCAAGAACGTTGCGGTAGGCACACTCGTCGAATTCGGTTTGCGCGTGTCTCCCTATTACGTCGGTGAAGTCAAAGTTTACGCAGGCTCGAAAGAGTGCACGCTCGGCGCGAACGGAAAATACAGCTTCACGGTTGAAAAATCCGTTACGGTCAGCGTTGAAGGTCTTCGTTACGACGATGCAAAGATAAAGGGACTCGGCAACGCAAAAAGCCCATATCTCATTTCAAACGCAGCACAACTTAAAGCGTTTGCCGACAGCATCAACGCAGGTGAGGATAAATACGCAAAGGCGTTTGTGGCTCTCACCGCGGATATCGATTTCAACGGCGAAACGATTGAACCGATCGGCGGGCAAAAGACTTATTTCCAAGGCGAATTTGACGGAAGAGGACACGTTGTATCGAATTTCAATCTCGACGGCGACGAGGGCATTGCCGGATTCTTCGGATATATTGCAACGGCAACGATCAAGAATCTTACAATTGATTCGGATATCGAAGTCGAAGCGATAAACAAACAATACAACTACATTCTCGGTGGTATCGTTGCTTACAACATGGGCGGCGACATCGTGAACTGCAACTTCAAAGGCTCGTACACCGTAACGGCGTCTTTGCCCGACGACAATATCGTTTATCTGGGCGGAATCGTCGGATTTATGCAAGGCTACGGCACGGAATATACCGCAACCACATCCTTCTGTTCCGTGCAAGCGGACCTTGTGTCAAACGGTCAATCTTCCCTTTACGCAATAGGCGGTATCGCGGCGGCAACGTACGGCCCGAACAATGCATCTCCGGCATATGTCAACAACTGCTCGTTCGTCGGCAACGTCGAAGGCAGAAACAAGTACGCAGGAGGTATCGTTGGATACTTGCGTTCGGATTCGGCTGTGGCAAATTGCTACGTTGACGGCAAAATCGAAGCGAGAAGCGGCGGCGATGCCTCTTACGCAGGCGGTATCGTGGGCGCAAGCGACAATGAAGCGGCAATTTCGTCAAGCGTTGCAATCGGCACTTTGTCCAGTTCGAAACAAATCGGCGAGGACGAAGTGAGCGACATCTCCGGCTTGATTTTCAGAAAAGGATTCAACGAAATCGACACGAGAAAGGCGGTTTTGTTCAAAGCGTATTACACGCAAGACGGCATCGTCACGGACGGCAAGACGTATTCTGCAAATTCCCTTGCGGATTTGAGCGAATTGCTCGGCTGGGTCGTTGCCGACTGGAAAGAGGAAGACGGCGCGATTTTGCCCGTATACAGCGATACGGCGACCGGCAACGTCAACGTTAAGTTCGTTTTCGGCAGAAACGTCACCAAAGAAGACTCGGACGGCAATCCGCTCACGCAAAGCGAGGACACCGTAACCATAACCGACGTCGTGCCTATCTACTACATCTACGGCGGCAGCGGAATGAACAATTTCGTCGCGGATAAAGAGGGTGCGGACGATACGAAGAACATGGTTTCTTACGGCTACTTCTTCGATGCGGCTTGCACGCAAAGAATTCCGTCCTCCTTCCTTATCACGTCGGATATAACGGTTTACGTCGGATTTGCGGACTATTCGGAGGTTGAAGGCGACTACTACGCAGTGCTTCAAACTTTGAAAAACAACGAAATTTACAATGCGGAATTGCACCTTATCTTTGACAACAACGGCAAGATGACGATGTACTACGACGGCATTATCGCCGATTATATGTACGTTTACAACGGAGAAAAACTCCTCGTCAAAGACGCATATTTCGCATATATCGCATATACGACGACAAGCGGTTATTCGTTGCTTGCCGACTACTATGCCGACATTGACGGCAACGTGTTGAACATTTACGACAACTTGTTCTTTACGAGTGAAAAGAACAACGTCATCGTGGCAAGAAAGCAAAACGCCGCAATGGGTACGTGGTACACAAGCGACGGCGCAACGTACACGTTCCTTTCCGACCTTACGGGTTCGAGAACGAACGCAAACGTCACTGAAACGTTCACTTATTCTTGCAACGACAACGTGGTTACGATTACGATAGGTTCTACAAGAATCATCGCATCCATCACCTCGGACGGAATGAGCATGAAATCTATAAGCGCGGGACTCGAACTTGAAAAGCGCGATATTTTCGCAGGCAAATGGGAGTCAAGCTTCAACAGAATCGAAACCATAACCTTTGACGGAAAGGGCAACGTAACCTATAAAGGCACAACGTACGAATACGTTTTGGACGGCGAAAAGGCGACCTTCGGTTCAATCGTGGCAACGTTTGACGAAAACGGACTTTTGGTTGTGAAAGACGGTGAAGTGTCCACCACTTACGGCAGAGACGGTTCGTTTATCGGAACGTGGACGGATACGTTTCTCAATTATACGATCGTGCTCGACGGCATCGGCAAAAACGGCTACGGCACCGGTAGAGATACCAACGGCATCAGCTTCCACTATTTTGCGGAATACGACGAAACGGGAACGTTGATGGTCAACATGTACTATCGCACGTCCCTTTACGGCATGTTCAATCTTGCAACAGGCGCGGACGGATCACAAGTGCTTTATCTTGCGGGATACTACTTCACAACGGGTATGCTCATCGACGATTACAACATGGCGTATTACGATCCGTATTACGGAACGTGGAACGGCGCAAACGGCGTGACATACACGTTCAACGGATTCGGTCCGTACAACATCGACATAACCACGTCGCAAGGTAGATGGTACGTCAAGGGCTTCGTGACTGTTGAAAAAGACGGAAAGACAAGCGAAGTTGAATACTATTACAACAAAAAGACTGGCGAAGCAACGTTCACGATCGACAACGTGACGTACGTCGCAAAACTCGACGGAAACGGAATTTTGGTAAACGAAGTGGTCTTCAAGGCTCCCGATTACGCAAGCCAATACGAATATCACGTCGGTGACGCAGTGTTGCACCTCAACGGCAAGAGCGCGGTGGGCCTCGGCAAAGCGACGCTCACCACGGCGGACGGCGTTGAAAATTACGATTACACGGTGGACGGCGATATCGTGACGCTTACGAAAGACGGCGTAACCGTTTACGTCATCACGTTTGCAAACGGGGGCGCAACCATTGAAAAGGACGGAGTGAAGGTTGACGATTTCGGTTTGTATCACAAACTCGTCGGCAAAGAATATCTCTTGTCGGACGACAACACCTTCAAGATTACCGCAGCAATGGACATCAACGGCATTACGAAGGGCGTTTTCGCAGGAATCGAAGTGGACGTGTACTACGTTGACGCAAACTACGTTTCGCTCTACGTCGACGGTACGTTCTTGTATTACGTAGGATACCTTGACGACAACAATGCGGTTATCCTCGACGGCAACAAACAAACGGTGACAGTCATTACGATTGCGGACGAATACGCCGGCACTTATACGGCGGCGGACGGTTCGACGATCGAGCTTGACGGAAGAAGCAAAGGTTCGGAATACATGTACGCTTACGCGACGCTCACTCTCGTAGAGGACGTTGACGGCGAGCATGAAACAACCGAATATATGTATGCATACAAAGTAGTCGACGGCGAAATTTGTGTGTACGACATCGACAAATCGGGAGAGGAGGACGCACTTGTGCTCAAATACAAAATCAGCTTCACCGAAGTTGAGGGCGCAAAAGCGTTCGTAAGCGAGGACGGCAGCGTCACGATATATCTTGTCGAAGCGGGGGAATAAGGAGCGGATATGAAAAACAAAAGAATTGCATTGAGCATATTGGCGATTGCCCTTGTCGCATGCATAGCGTGCGTGGCCGTTGCTTGCAACGAAAAAGGCAATGATCCAAAGACTTATACCGTCACGTTTTCGGGCGAAAGCGTGAGCGGTATCTCCGCGCAGACCGTTGAAGAGGGTGCGTGCGCGCAAAGGCCGCAAGATCCTCAAAGAGACGGCTACGATTTCAAAGGCTGGGCGGAAGAAGGTCAAAGCGAGCTTTTCGACTTTGCAACGCCTATCACGAAAGATATTATTCTTGTTGCCGTTTGGGAAGAATCCGATTCGAACAAGCCCGGCAGCAAAAACAATCCGTATCTTATCGGCACGGCAGACGATCTCGCCGACTTTGCGGATAGATTGAACCATATCGAAACGGAAGAGGACGAACAGTATGCAAAGTCCTATTTCAAACTTGTTGCCGACATCGATATGGATGGTATGAAGTACGTTTCCGCAGGTCAACTTACCACTCTTAACGAAGGTGAAGAAAACGAGAAAACCATTTACGGTTTCAGCGGAAATTTCGACGGCAACGGCCATACGATAAGCAATCTTACCATCACTAGAAACATTCGTTCGGGTATCGTGTACGTCGGTATGTTCGGCTACTGCACGAGAGCGACGATAACCAATCTTACGCTTGAAGACGTTTGCTATTCGGTTGTCAGCGGCGCGGATAAAAACGACATCGGCGCATACGTGGGCGGCTTGGTTGCGTTCGGCAACCTCACGAATATCACCAACGTAAAAGTTTCGGGCGAGATTAAACTCAGCTTGTGCGCATCGAACCCGGCATACGTCGGCGGTATTGCGGGCGGACTTAACGTTTACGACAAAGACACCGTGTATATCGCGCACGTTCAAAACTGCGTATCCGAAGTAAAAACGGTTGCGGAAGCGTTTGAAGACGGAGATGCGTCCGTTCTCGATTCCGTCGTAAACGGCGGTATCGTCGGTGCAACGTCGTCCACTTCTAACGGCGCGCTTGCAATCCTCAATTGCGTTTCTAACGGCTCTGTGGAAGGCGGCGAATGGGTTGGCGGTATCGTCGGCTATGCAAGCTGCTCCAGAATGTCGGTTATCAACTGCATAAACTACGCAAGAGTTAAGGCAACCGACAAAGAAACGTCTTACGCAGGCGGTATCGTCGGCTATTCTAGCAACGACAACACCATTATGGACTGCGTCAACGTCGGCAGAGTAACCGCAACGAGAGCGACCTCCAACATCTATAAGAGCTTTGCGGGCGCGATTGCAGGTTATACCGTCGAGGACGATTACGACGGATATTACAGCGCAGGCATCGCGATCGTAAACTGCTATTACAAGACGGCGGCAACCACGGCGGACAAAATCAACGCAACAGGCACGAAAGTCGGTACGGAAGTCGAATTTGACGCAGACTGGCTTGCACAAAACGTCAAGTGGGATATGAACGACTGGTCTATCGACGGCAACGGCAAAGCAGTGCCCGGCAAGCGTCTTGTGGGCGAAGGTTCGTACAAAATCAGCCTTGTCAGCGGTTCGAGCGTCGTTAAAGAAGAAACGAGAGAATACGACGAAGACAAATTTGCAATCGTGGGCGTTCTCGAAGCAGAAAAGAACGAAAACGGAAAATTGTTCTTCGATTGGGAATTTGAGGACGGCGTGAGATATCGTTATTACGTTCCCGTTATCAAGGACATGACCGTGACGGCACGCTTTGGCGACGTAAGCAAGGTTGCGCACGTATATACGGGCAAGGGCGAGTATCACGGCGACGTGGACGGCGGTGTGCTCGTATTGAAAGAAGACGGCACGTTGATGTGGGTAAACTCCACCGTTGTCAACGGCAAATACACCTATAACGGTGACGACGTGCTGATGCTTGAATTTTACAACACTATCGGTGAAATCTCCGGTCGCGTCAACAGCAACGGCACTATCAGCATGACGGTTGAATACGGCATGTCCGCAACCGTAGAATATACGTTTACAAAGAGCGATTTGACGGTGTTCGGCGAGTATTTCAACGAGGACGGCGACAGCTTGACCTTCTCGGACGGCAACGTTACGCTCAACAGCAACAAAATCAGCCTCAACGCAGACAAGGTTGCCGAAACGTATTCCAAAACAATCAAAGGCACGTACGAAATCGGTGCTGACGGAAACATCACGTTCGGCGGAGCGATCAAAGACTACTTCACGTCAATGAGTGCAAGCTATGCGGACGACGCAATCACCGTGACGTTCGTGTCAAAAGACGAGAGCAAAGCTCCCAGCTACGAAAACTCCGTGTTTGGCAGACCGTCGTCCGATTTCCGCGGAAAACCGTATGTCGGCAGCTTCTCGCTCAGCTATCTGGGTATAAGCAGCAACAAAGCGACGCAAAACGACTACACGCTCATCTTCAAAGAGGACGGCTCGTTTGTATATAAGACAAAGTATTCCGAATCCATAGGTGCATACTACAGTTTCAAGAACGATTCGCTTATCAAGATAAATTATGAGGGCAATTATTCCACGTTCTATTACTATCCCGAAGAAAACGTATTTTTCGGCAGATGGAACAGCGGAACGACGGCATATACATATGCGGTGCTCACCAACAAGAGCGAAGGTGCGCAAACGGTGTATCTCATCGACTTTGACACAAAGAGCTTCGTTGCAGTCACCGAAACAGGAAAGGTATACTACGTCAAGGATGCGCAATTTATCCAAGATTCTAACATCGACGCTCCGAACGGATTCGAGGACGGTGCAAGAGTCACGATTGACGGCAAGGCATATATTGCCAAAAAGTACGTCACCTACAACAACGGCAAAGAGTTTCTCGGCCACGGCCTTGAAACGATAGGCTCGGAGGAAGGCACGTACACCTATAACGGTAAGACGTTTACTCTGAACGGTATCGGCGAAATCGCAGACGATGCAAAAGGCCATTACTGGACGTATGAAAACGACTTCGTCGTGGTGATGTTCTCCGATCGCACTATAATCGGATTCGATTATTCCCAAGCGCAGGCAAACGGCGGACAAGTAACTCTCGTTGCTCCCGACAAATATCAAGGCATTTGGTGCGAGGATAAAATTGTCAAAGTGCTTGACAAAAACCTTAACGAAACAGGCGAAACAAGACTTGTAAAAGGATATCATTTGTTTATACTTGACGGATACGGCCATGCCGCATACGTCTATTTGTCAGACGAAGAGAAGCACGAATACAAGGATAACTGGGGACAAGCCAACATCTGGAGAACCATGAGCGAAACGTCCACGGGTATTCACGTCGAGTTTAACGAGAACTACAAGATCGATTACTTGTTCTTCTATGACATGAACCTCGCTTACACCAAAAAGTTTGGCGTGTACGGCGAGATGACGTTCTACAAATACGGTTACACCGGCACGACGGAGCTTCCCAAGCTCCCGACGAGTGCGGTGGGCAGCTACACGGGTACGGAATCGAGCGGAACGGCGGTTGTGCTCAACCTCAAACAAGATTTGACGGGAACGTACAAGGGCAATCCTTTCGTTGCGGTGTACGACGGTGTGAAGAACGTGTCCTTTACGATTTCAAGCACAAAATACTTGTTTGACGTGACGACAAACACCATTTCTTACGGCAGCGAAAGCGTATCTCTCACAAGAGTCGGCGACGTGACGGAAGTCATCCCCGAAGCTATCTGCGGAACATGGAGCGGAACGTGGGAAGAAAAAGGAGGCAAAGACGTTATTCTTGAATCCAACGGCACGTTGAAATTTGGTGACGTAACCTGCACTGCGACCTACAATGCAGAAAAGTTCACCATCACGGCAAGCGGCACGGCAAAAGACGGAAGCACCTCGTATGAGTTTGAGTTGATCTACAATCCCGACACGAAGACAATCAATGCAAAGGTGACTTACGTCGACGACGAAACCAGATACACAAATTGCCCGTCGCTCTCGAAAGTCACTGAATAAGCAAAATGCAAAAATACGGTGTTTTGTGCAAATTATGCATTGAAACACACGTATTTATGCAGAAAACCAACAAATATATGCAATTGTATTGAAAATTATGCATTGCAAACCCTATCCCTCAAAAAAACCTCAATTTTTTGATAAAAATAAATTGACGGTTCGGGGGATGGGGTGTATTATTTTTACATTAAAAAAGGCTTAAAAACCCTATATGGTATCAAACAAACGTAAATAAACAAAAAAAATAAATATTATGGAGGCACAAAATGACGAAGAAAAGATTTCTCATTGCAATAGCAATTGTGATGGTTCTTATCTTGTCCGTGGCAGTCTTTGTTGCTTGCAACGAAAACCAAACGAAATCCTACACAGTCAAATTTGTTGACGGTGAAAGCGAAGTCAAGTCGGTCAGCGTTGAAGAAGGAAAGACCATTGCCGACGCAGACATCCCTGCCGACCTCACGAAAGACGGATACGTTTTCGAGGGCTGGTACGTTGGTGACGTTGCGTTTGACAAGAGCGCGGCAATCACAGCCGACGTGACGTACTCGGCAAAGTGGACAAAGCTTCATACTGTCAAATTTGTTGACGGTGACGAAACGATCAAAACCGCAACTGTAAAGGACGGCGAAAAACTCAAAGATGCAGACATTCCTGCTGACCTCACGGCAACAGGCAAGGCGTTTGAAGGTTGGTTTGACGGCACGACGGCATTTGACAAAGACGCAACAATCACAGCAGACAAAACGTTTGCGGCAAAATGGGTTGGTCTCTTCAACGTAACTTTCAAAAACGGTGAAGAAACAATCAAAGTTGCACAAGTGAAGGACGGCGCAGTTATTGCGGCAGCAGACATCCCCGAAGACCCCACCGACGACAACTATGCGTTTATCGGCTGGTTTGTTGGTGAAACCGCATACGACAGCAGCGCAGCAGTGACCTCCGACATCGTTGTCAACGCAAAATTCGGCAACATCAACAAGACCCTCATCGGCACCTGGAAGGGTGGCACGCTTGACCGCAGCTCGTATACGTATATACATTACGTTCTCGTTATCGGCGCAGACAGCATCAAGGCAGATCTTGGTGACGGCACGCTTGTTGACGCAAGCAACATTGTGTGGAACGAAGATTATCAAACTTATGATTTCAACCTCGCGGGCGATACGCTTTACTCCTTTGGTGAGTATCATGGCGCATATTCGTTTGCATCCGCTGATTATTCGGTTTACACGAATTTGTCCAAGCTCGAAACAGGCGTTGTGAGTGCAGACGAAACGGCTCTTGTCGGTACGTTTGAAACAAAGGGCGGCGTGACGATTGAAATCAACAGCACGTTTGTCACAATCAACGGTGTTGATGCAACCGAATTTGAATACAGCGAGCGCGACGCAAAATACACGTTCTATATCGACGACGCATCCGCAAGCATTGAATACGATTCAACCGAAGGACAATGGTTCTACGTTGTCGGCGGTGAGAAAGATCAACTTGTTATCGCATCCATGGCTCCGGCAGCTATCCCCGAAGCATATTTCGGCGTTTGGTCAAACGCAACGATCGGTGATTACAGCGTGACGACAATCACGATCACCGCAGACGGCGTGTTTGACGGCGGCTACAAGATCGGCAAAGTTGCAAGCGCAGACGCAACGTCCATGACTGTTAAGAGCCCCTATGGCGATTATATCTTCACTCTTGGCGACGGCACTTTGACCATGAACAACGGTTACAGCGATATCGTGCTTGACAAGAACGTCAAGGTTGTGTTTATCGCAGGCGAAGGCTATCAAGCAGCAATCTTCTACGTTGCAAAAGTCGGCGCAGACGGCAAGATCGATATGGGCAGCTTCGCTCTTGAAGATCCCACCATGGCAGCAGGTTACACCTTCAAAGGTTGGTTTGGTCAAGATGATTCCACAATCGAATTTGACGAGGACGCAACTTTCACCCAAAACACGATTTTCGTAAGCAAGATTGAAAAGACCGGCTACGTGTTGACCTTCAAGAAGTCCGCTTCGGACAGCGAACCCGTTGTGGTTGTCGTTGACAAAGCAACCGGCAAACTTGCCGCAAGCCAAATCCCCGCAGACTTGACTTATGAAGACGGCTCTGTGTTCACCGGTTGGTACACCACCGCAGGTGTCAAAGCAGTGGCAGATCTCACAATCACCCAAGACACAACCTTCATTGCAAAATCTGTCAAAGAATCCGATTTTGAAGGCACGTGGGTTTCTACCGCAAAAGGTAAAGAAGCAGTTCTTGTTGTTGCAGACGGCAAAGTTACATTTGGCGAAATCAGTGGCGTTTCATACACATTCAATGCTGACGGTTCAATTTCTTATGGCAAGTGGGGCGACGGAAGTGCAAAATACTCGTTTGTGCTTACAAATTCCGGCATAAAAGCAACATACCGTCATCTTGACAGCATGGGCGAAGAGTTCGAGGACGACGTTTATGAGCTTGTCACTCCGAAGAGCGCAGGATTGTTTACGAAAGCAGCAGGCACTTATCAATATGCCAAAATGGAATCGAGCATACTTGTTATCGATGCGAACGGTATTATCACAAAAGTTGGTTCAAGTGCTCCCGTTTATGGATTTGTTATTGGCACATCCGCATCAAATTTGACCGTATCGTATAAGAGCGGCTATACTGTTTATAACTATACGGGTTGTGCATACAAGATCAAATACATAACCATTAACGACAAAATCTATGTTAAAGACGTAAAATCTGCAGTTGACTATTATAACACAGATGCCGGCTCAATTATTGAATTTACAAGAATGAACGGTAGCAAAGAAGAAAAACTCTACACCTACAAGTACAGCTATCTTGCGACGATTGAAGGTACTGTAGCAGACGGTGAAATCGTTACTGTCTCTTACACCGATAGTGAAGGTGCAAAGAGCATGGTCATCAAGATCAACGGAACAAAATATATCGTTGCAGGCGCAGAACATGGCACTTTCACAGCAGAGGGCAAAGACAGCATCACGTTTGACGGTTTTGGCTCTGCAACCATTGGCGAAAAAGCATATTCTTATATCATCAACAAGAATAACGTCGTTGTTCTCAAGAGCGACAGCGAAACAATCGGTGTGACGCTTGACAGCGAAGCAAAGACCTATGCAATTGCAACAAGTGACGGATTTGCACGTTCTTATGCAGATGCAAACAGCGAATACTATACTGTAGAATTTGACGGCTTCGGTGGCGTGAATGTAATTTATAAGTCAAAATCTAGCACAACCGTATATGCAGGCACTTATACGCTTGGCACCGGCACTGTAACCATCAAGGGCGCAAACTATAACTACAACAAGACGTATTCCATTGAAGAGAGTGGCAACGTGCTTGCAAGTGTCGATGGAAAGGTTGTGCTTGCGGTTGCAGGATATACCGTCGATAGCAAAATCAGTACATTTGATGGTTACTATGTGAATGGCGATAATACGATTGAAATCGTCGTTGCAGAAGATAAGACGTTCAAAGTTTACTTCAACGGAAAGGCTGTGACTGCAAATGCAAATTGGAACGGTACTATTTTGACTCTAAGAGAAATGTCTGATTATGATGCTGCAAAAACAGGCTGGTATTCAGATTTTACAATCGTAAAAGATGGCGAAAATATTAAAATGAGCCATGATTGCAAGCAAAGTTATGATAGTACATACGAAGAGTTTGAAACGATCGCAAAATCTGAAACGTTCACAAAAACAACAAAACCCTCTGGGGGTGAAGATCTTGACGCATTCGCAGGTACTTGGGCATATTCAAGTGGTACGTTCGTGTTCGACGGCAAAGGCAGTGTTACTGTAACCGGTGCAAATGCAGGTACATATACATACACCGTTGATGTTGCAGGAACAACGGCAACATTCTACAATTCTGCCTATTATGAGACTATGACTTGCAAACTTAATTCTGATGGATCAATGACTGTTAACGACCAATATGGTGATTGGTTGAGAGATGTCAAATTCACCAAACAAGCATAATCAATGCTAAATTAAGTCATTTGGACTTTGCAAAAGCCTCGGCAATTACGCCGAGGCTTTTTGCGTGGAAGCGGCAAAGTCGAATTTTCAAGGTGCTATGCCACGCAAAACGCAAAATGTGCGTTTTTGCGTGTGAAAAGAGGGCGGAAACGCAATATATTCGGTTGACTTGCGCCGCTTTTGTGATATAATAGTAAAAATTTTTATATTTTTGCGGAGCGCGTTGCGCAAGCGCAAACAAACGGAGGTTATATGGCAACTTATTTCAATCAACCGTCGAGAACTTTCAACGAGTACTTGCTCATCCCCGGATATACGGACGAGAATTGCATCCCGGCAAACGTGAGCCTGAAAACTCCGCTCGTCAAATTCCGCAAGGGAGAGCAACCTGCGCTTTCACTCAACGTCCCGATGACTTCTGCCATTATGCAATCGGTGAGCAACGACACGCTCGCAATCGCACTGGCAAGAGAAGGCGGGATTTCTTTTATATTCGGCTCGCAATCCATCGAGAGCGAGGCGGAGATGGTGCGCAAAGTCAAAAACTACAAGGCAGGTTTCGTGGTGTCCGACAGCAATCTTACCCCCGACAACACGCTTGCCGACGTGCTTGCGCTTGTTGCAAGCAAGGGACACAACACAATCCCCATCACTCACGACGGTACATCCAACGGCAAATTGCTGGGCATGGTCACAAGCCGCGACTATCGCGTCAGCCGCATGAGCCCCGATCTTAAAGTCAAAGAGTTTATGACTCCGCTTGAAAAGCTCGTCACCGCGCCCCAAAACACAACGCTTATCGAGGCAAACGACATCATCTGGGATCACAAACTCAATTCGATTCCCATTCTCGACGACGAGGGCAGATTGTTGTATATGGTGTTCCGCAAGGACTACGACCAGCACAAGAAAAACCCCGACGAATTGCTGGATTCAAGCAAAAGATACATGGTGGGCGCAGGTATAAACACGCTCGATTATGAAAAACGCGTCCCCGCTCTCATCGAAGCAGGTGCGGACGTGCTGTGCATAGACTCGTCCGAGGGTTATACCGTTTGGCAAAAACGCACGCTCGACTATATCCGCAAAAACTACGGCGACAAGGTCAAAGTGGGGGCAGGCAACGTCGTTGACAAGGACGGTTTCAACTTCCTTGCAGATTGTGGCGCGGATTTCATCAAAGTTGGCATCGGCGGCGGTTCAATTTGCATCACGCGTGAGCAAAAAGGTATAGGCAGAGGTCAGGCAACCGCTCTCATCGAGGTTGCAGAGGCTCGTGACGAGTACTTCAAAAAAACAGGAATTTATATCCCGATATGTTCGGACGGCGGCATCGTGCAGGACTACCACATGACGCTCGCTCTCGCTATGGGCGCGGACTTCCTTATGCTCGGCAGATACTTCGCGCGCTTCGACGAAAGCCCCACCAACAAACTCGTCATCAACGGCAACTATGTCAAAGAGTACTGGGGAGAGGGCAGCAATCGTGCGAGAAACTGGCAACGCTATGACCTCGGCGGAAAGAGCGGACTCGGTTTCGAAGAGGGCGTGGACAGCTACGTGCCGTATGCGGGCAGCCTCAAAGACAACGTGCGTAAGAGCTTGTACAAGGTCAAATCCACCATGTGCAACTGCGGCGCAACCACCATCGAGGCTTTGCACAAGAACGCCAAAATGACGCTTGTGTCCGCAATAAGCATCAAAGAGGGCGGCGCGCACGACGTGATTCAGAAAAACACGTCTTTTGTGAACAACTGATGTCGGTCGTTAAAGAGAGGCTTGAAAAGAGACGCGATACATGGTATAATATATCCGCAAAACAGTGTTTGGCTTATCAAAATATAACAATAAAGGTGATGTTTGTATGAAAAAACCTATTGTTGCGATTATGTACGACTTCGACAAAACGCTCATTACGCGCGATATGCAGGAGTACACTTTTATTCCCAGTTTGGGTATGCAACCTGACGATTTTTGGGACGGTACGCAAAAACTCGCCGTCGAACAACAAATGGACAGCGTGCTTGCGTATATGTACGCCATGATGGTCAGAGCCGAGGAAAACGGCAAGCCGCTCAAACGCAAAGACCTTGTCGAGTGCGGTAAGCACGTGGAATACTTGCCCGGCGTCGAAAACTGGTTCGAGCGCATAAACCGCTACGGCGAAGAAGCGGGCGTCAAAGTTGAACACTACGTTCTCTCTTCCGGACTCAAAGAAATCATCGACGGTACAAGCATCGCAAAACATTTCAAAAAGGTGTTTGCAAGCGAGTTTTTGTACGGTGAGGACGGCAACGCCATGTGGGCGAAAATGGCGGTCAACTACACCAATAAAACGCAGTTTGTCTACCGCATAAACAAGGGCGTTTTGGATATCAGCAACAACACCGACGTCAACGCTTCCACCCCCGAAAACGAGAGAAGAGTGTTTTTCAACAACATGATTTACCTCGGCGACGGACTTACCGACGTGCCGTGTATGAAGCTCGTCAAGCTTTCGGGCGGACACTCCATCGCGCTCTATCAGGACGGACAAAAAGAGAAGGTTCAGCCCCTCCTCAAACACGAGAGAGTGGACTGGATTTTCAAAGCCGACTACCGAGAGGGCAAACCGCTTGACGAAGTAGTCAAAAATCTCATCTACAAGCTCGGCGTGGACAACAAGCTCATCGGATTGAGCATCGAACAAAAAAACGAAATCGAAGATTAAAAAAATGTCGAGTTATGTCGATTTAACCTTAGATTTTTATGAAAAAAAACGGTGTTTTCGCATATTTTAAAAACGATCCACAAAAACGGCAAGGCTGATGCGTTGCCGTTTTTATATATTGACAAAAGCATACAAACGAAGCATAATATGATTGTCGATTGATAAATCGAAATAAATAATTGGGGGAGGTTCGACTTTCTCTCGAACTTTTCGAGATTGTCAGAAAATCACATGGAAGAAATCAAAAGATGTCAAAATTGCGGCAAACCCGTCATCGACAAGTTTGCATTTTGCCCCTTTTGCGGCGAAAAACTTGCAAAACGATGCAAAAATTGCGGTGAACCGCTTGTCGAAGGCGCATTGTTTTGCGCAAAGTGCGGAACGAGAATAGAAGAACCGCTCGTAGAAGTCCAAGATACTGCAATTTCAAGTAAAGCCGAAGAATTGCCCGTTGTTCCTTGCAAAGAAGCTAAAAAGAACGTAAAAAAGAAAAAACATTCTCTCAACGTTGTTTTGACGCTTGTAAAAAGAGCAACCGTTGCTTTTGTGTGCGTACTTTTGTTTGCGCTCTCGTTCGTCGGCGTGCTCAATATCAACGTCGGCAGTGCGGCGAGCGGTATTTTGGGTTCGGTTGACGACGATCTCATCGAAGGCGACGTCAGCATTTACGCCGTCGATTGCATAGGGCTTGCGTTTGCAACCGCAAGACACTACGACGAGGATAAGGACATCGCAAAAATCGAAAAATTGCAGGACGAGCTTAACGACATACAAGAAGACTTGGTGCAATCGGTGGAAGACGACGTGAGAGGCACGAGAATTGTTTTGTCCAAGAAATCCGAAAATCTATTGCGCAGATTTGCGGTCAAGACTCTCGAATATCAGCTTTCGATAGACAACGAAAAGTCAACGGGCGGCTTACGCGCGGAAATCATCCTTGCCGGCATTTTGTTTTTGGCAAACATATTGTTTACGTTTGCTATGTCGATAGCCGCTTTCGTTGCGTTTGCGACCTGTCTGAAAGGCTTTTTGGCAGGGCAGGAGGACGATAAATATTCAAAACTCGATTTCTTCGTGCCCCTCCTTTTGATTTTGCCGATTTGCGCAATTATGCCGATTGCGTCCGTAACGGCGGTTATGAAGGTTGCGGGAGCTATGATTGCTGCTTTGTTCTTTGCAAGTCTCGCAATCGTCGTATGTTTGGCGCAAAGGCTGGTTGTAGACGTAAAAGTCGCAAAGACCGCAAAGATTATCGCACCGAGAATCGCAACGCTCGCTCTTGCGCTGGTTGTCGTTGGGTGCTGCTTCGCACCTTGCTTCAAAGCCGTGTTCGAAGTGCAGTTTTCGGGGAAGAGTGCGCCTGCAAGGTGTGAAACCACTCTCGACGCAAGCGTAATGGCGAATTTGATAACGACAAAAGAACAACAAAAAGGCGTATGGTACATCCGTCAATACGAAAGATACGTCGAGGACGCAAAATCGATTTGCGAAATCTTGCCGAATTATACTTCCAAAAACTTTATGGCGTCAGACGGGCTTATGGCAAAATCTTTTGCGGAGGCTTTGATGTTTGACGGCGTACTTGCACAAATCAGCTACGAGGGTGCGGTTGCGCTTTCGCTTGGTTTCTTCTTGCTCATTGCGGTGATGTTGCTCGTGGGCGTATACCTCGGAGGAACTATCGTGGGCGGTAAGAGCGCAAAGTGGGCAAATTTCGGCCTTGCAATTGCAATCGTATTGTTGCTTATGTGTTCGCTTGCGCTGTCGATTGTGACGATGAAGGTTGCAAACAAAACGATGGACGACATCGGAAACGGCGTTTTCGAAGTTCAACTAGGCGGCGGAATCATTGCGGCTATCGTCTTTGCGGCGGCAATGTTCGTTTTCAACGCTATTCCCGACAAGGTGTGGTCGAAAAAGAAAGAAGAAATACAATTGCAAAACGAATAAAAAATCAAAACGCAGCGGAGTTTACACTCCGTTGCAGTGAAATGTCAAAATAATTTGACAGCAAAAAAATCGGGTGATATAATCAAGGCGAAAAGTTTATAAAGACTGTGAAGGAAAGAGTAACTCTTCATTGCCGCACCGAGAGAGAGAAACGTTTGCTGGGAGTTTCTTTGCGGAGGTTGAGCGAAGACCATTCCGGAGTCGCGCGCCGAAATCGCAGTAAGCGTCGCCGCACACCTTGCGTAAAAGGATAAAAGAGTAAAAATCAAGGTGGAACCGAGCATTTAATGCGCCCTTGGGAAAAACGTACGAATACGTTTTTTTCGAGGGTTTTTTGTTTGAAAAACCACCGATAAAATATGAAAATTTATCATAAAAGGAGCGTTTTATGAAAGTTATCTATAACAACGGCACGGTCGGAGAAATCACGGACAAGCAAGAAGAATTGCACGTGATTCGTCACACCGCCGCACACATCATGGCGCAGGCAATCAAGCGTCTTTTCCCCGAAGCAGACTTTGCCTACGGCCCCGCAAACGAAAAAGGTTTTTACTACGACGTAGACCTCGGCGAAACCAAACTCACCGACGATGACCTTGCCCGCATCGAGGCGGAGATGAAGAAAATCGTCAAAGAGAATTTGCCAATCAAGGCGTTTTCTCTTCCGCGCGAAGAGGCTATCGCACTGATGAAGGAAAGAGGAGAAAAATATAAAGTCGAACATATCGGCGACCTTGACGAGAACGCAGTCATCACCTTCTATCAGCAAGGCGAATACATCGACATGTGCGTAGGCCCTCACCTCACATACACGAAGGCTCTTAAAGCGTTCAAGATTATGGGGCAGTCGGGCGCATACTGGAAAAACGACAAAAACAATAAGATGCTCACAAGAGTCAAGGGCACCGCTTTTGCAACCCAACAGGAGCTTGACGATTATCTCAAACTTCTCGAAGAAGCGGAAAAGCGCGACCATCGCCGCATAGGCAAGGAAATGAAGTTGTTTATGCTTTGCGACGAAGCTCCCGGCTTCCCGTTCTTTTTGCCAAACGGTATGGCAATTAAAAATTCGCTCATCGATTATTGGCGTGAAATTCACACTCGCGACCATTACGTCGAGGTGTCTACGCCTATGATTATGAATCGTCATCTTTGGGAAACCAGCGGACACTGGGATCACTACAAGGACAATATGTATTCCACAATCATCGACGATGAAATCTATTGCGTAAAACCAATGAACTGCCCGGGCGGAGTTATGGTGTACAAGAGCGAGCCGCACAGCTATCGCGATTTGCCGCTTCGTGTGGGTGAACTCGGACTTGTGCATCGTCACGAACTTAAAGGCGCGCTTCACGGCTTGTTCAGAGTGAGATGCTTCACGCAAGACGACGCTCATATCTTTATGAGAAGAGAGCAAATCACTGACGAAATCGTGGGCGTCGTACACCTTATCAACGAGGTGTACAGCAAGTTCGGCTTTAAGTATTTTGTGGAGCTTTCCACTCGTCCCGAAAACAGTATGGGCAGCGACGAGGACTGGGAGGCGGCAACCAACGGACTTATCACCGCTCTTGAAAAAATAGGTCTTCCGTACATCGTCAACGAAGGCGACGGTGCGTTCTACGGCCCGAAGATAGACTTCCACCTCGAAGACACTCTCGGAAGAACGTGGCAATGCGGCACAATACAACTCGACTTCCAAATGCCGCTGAACTTCGGCTTGGAATATGTGGACGAAAACGGCGAAAGACAAAGACCTATCATGGTTCACCGCGTCGTTTACGGCTCGATAGAAAGATTTATCGGTATTCTCACCGAGCACTTCGCCGGCAAATTCCCGACCTGGCTTGCGCCTGTTCAAGTCAAAGTCTTGCCCGTGTCCGAAAAGCACGACGAGTACGCAAGAAAGGTGTACGAAGCATTGCGTGCGGCAAAGATTCGCACCGAGTATGACGACCGCAACGAGAAAATCGGCTACAAGATAAGAGAGGCACAGGTTGTGGACAGAGTGCCGTATATGCTCGTCATAGGTCAACAAGAGTCGGACAACGGCACTGTTGCGGTGCGTTTCAGAGATACCGCCGAAACGAAGAGTATGCCGCTTGACGAGTTCGTTGCGACGGTGAGCGAGGAAATCCGCACGAGAAAATAATCGCGCAATGATTGCGATTTTGACGGACAAAATCCGCATTAAGCGAAAATCAAACTAAAATACAACGAAAAAACCACGGATTGTCCGCGGTTTTTTCAAATTTTGTGTTGTTATGCGCTCATCCGTATGGTAATATGGTTCTTGTAATATTCTTTTTTGAGGTGTAATCGTGAAAAAAGAAAAAACCAAGAACGTTACGCTAGAGCCTATTGCCGAGGCGGACAGAGTCCCTTTCAAAGAGAAACTGGCATACGGCATAGGCGGTCTTATGGACGGCGGCGGCGTGAGTATGATGTCTTGTGTTATGCTTGCGTACATGACAAAAAACGGCATCGCAATGACACTTGCGTCCACAATCATGATGATTGCAAAGTTCTGGGACGCAATCACCGACCCGTTTATGGGCTTCATTTCCGACAACACTCGCGGAAAATGGGGAAGAAGAAAACCCTATATGTTCTGGGGCGGTATATCGCTTTTGTTGTGTATATTCCTTGTGTTTTTGCCCGTGAGAGAGTGGGGAATGAGCGTGGGCGGATTTACGGCGTACATCATTTTGATGTATCTGTTGTGGAACACCTGCTCGACGGTCACGCAAGTGCCGTATTGCTCGATGGCAAGCGACATAACCCCGTCGTTTAGGGAGCGCAACAACGCAAACACCGTCAAACTTGTCTTTACCGCAATCGCGTCGGGACTCGGCTACGTGTTGCCTCTCGTGTTTATCGAGGCTCTCACCAACCCCGACGGAACGGGATTCCTGTTTGTGCCGCAACTTTCTTCGACGCAATTCTGGCTGTGCATGAGTTTGGTGTTCGGCACTTTGTTCGGCGGCGGTCTTGTCATTTGCGGTATATTTGTTAAAGAGCGCATCAAACCCAAAACCCCGAAAAAGCATTTCAATCTCAAACAATTTGCAAACAGCTACGCCGTGCCCTACAAAAACCGCTCTTATCGTTGGCACATCGTTATGTACGTGACGGCGTTCATCTGCATGGATATTATTTCCGCGCTTGCAGTGTATTACGCAACTGACGTTTGGCACGGATACGAATTGTTCGGTATGAAGATGTCCTCGCTCTTTATCATCGCACCTATGATGGTGGCGGCCGTGGTTATGTTCCCCCTCGCTCGCGTGATGATGGACAAAAAGAGCAAACAATTCGCTTTCCGTATGGGACTTCCGTTCTACATCGGCGGCGGAATTATGCTTGCTGCGATGGATCCGAGTTGGGCTCCGCCCATCCTCGTGCCTATCGTCGCGCTCATTATGGGCCTCGGCTTCGGCGGCGCACAAATGATGCCGTGGATTATCTTCCCGGACACCGTGGACGTTGCCGAAATGGCAACAGGTCAACGCCCCACCGGAACGTACAGCGGTATGATGACTCTTGCAAGAAAGGTCGGCGGCGGTCTCGGCGTCGGTATGGTCGGTTGGGTTATCGGTGCGCTCGGCTACGTTTCGAACGACTCGAATGATCCTGCCGCATACGTGCAACAATCGGATGCAGTGCTGTTGACGGTGCGACTTACTCTCGGAATATCGGTTGCGGTGTTTATCACAATCGCGCTTATCGCATCGTTCAGATATAGAATTACGAGCGCGAAACTTACCAGAATCCGCTACTTTATCGAAGCGAGAAAATCGGGCAAGGCTCTCACCGACGAGGAAAGCGCGGAGAGAGAAGCTCTTATCGCCGAACTGTATGGCAAGGTAGATCCGGCAGACGTCGTTGATCCGACCGTGGCTGTCGACGATGAGGGCAATCTCATTGAATCCGCACCCGAAACAGACATTGTAGAGGGCGTTGAGGACGCTATCGAGGAAATTGCCGTAACCGACGATGAAATCGCACAAAACGAGGTTGTAGATGTCGAAAACGACGATAAAACCACGGTTTTGCCCAAAGAGGACTAAAATGAACGGACGTTTCGAACAACGCGACGGCAGAGAAGTTATCGTAAAACAAAAGGGTAAGCCTTTCAGAATCTTGCAACTTACCGACATTCATATCGGCGGCTCGCTCGGCACGAGAAAAAAGGATAAACTTGCGCTTGCAGCGGTTGAAAAAGTCGTCAAAAACGCAAATGCGGACTTTGTTGCGGTGACGGGGGATATGGTCTATCCCATGCCGTGGATGTTGCAAGGCTCGTTCAACAACCTTAAATCGTCCAAGATGTTCGCATCTCTTATGGAGAGTTTGGGTGTCGAGTGGACGGTGGTGTTCGGCAATCACGACAGCGAGGTTTGGGCAAAACTCAACAAGCACGAGCTTGCCGACTTCTACGCCTCTCAACCGCATTGCCACTTCCAAAAGGGCGACCCGAATATATTCGGCGTGGGCAACTATTGCATTCCGCTTTTGAACGAGGACGGCTCTCTCAATACCGCACTTATGTTCATTGACAGCAACGCATATCTGACGTGGAATTTTTTCAGCGGTTTCGACGTAATTCACGACGACCAAATCGAGTGGTACAAAAAGGAAATCGCCGCACTGTCAAAGGACGGTGAGATTGCAAAATCCCTTGCGTTTTTCCACATTCCGCCAAAAGAGTTCAAAGATGGGTGGGAAAAGTGTTACAGAGGTTCGAGCGAGGCAACATATCATTGCGGATTTGTGCAGGAAAAGGACAATTATTTCGGATATCCAAAGACAAAAGAAGGCAAGTTCTTCGGCGAAATGGTCAAGCTCGGCAGCTGCAAAGGCATGTTTATGGGACATGACCACCTCAACACGTTGTCCATGACCTACAAGGGTATTCGCCTGACTTACGGCATGAGTATAGACTACAACGCCTACAAAGGCATAGACAAACGCTTCACGCAAAGAGGCGGTACGCTTATCGATATATACGACGACGGTACGTTTGAAATCTCGCTTTTGCCATTGACGGAGTGTGATTGACATTGCTCGAGTTGAACGTCGTGAACTCTTAAATTAGATGTGCCCCCTCTTTCCGGACACGCCGGTATTTCTCCCACCACTCAA